>Ga0307517_10001928_pt1 | contig 33947 bp, 47 predicted proteins | sample 23_EM_MG_FD_194515 | JGI IMG/M metagenome (GOLD analysis project Ga0307517, IMG submission 194515) | Populus trichocarpa ectomycorrhiza microbial communities from riparian zone in the Pacific Northwest, United States - 23_EM | ecosystem: Host-associated > Plants > Roots > Unclassified | place... | reverse complement strand
CCTTCACGATCACGCATTACTCGAATCACTGCATACCGCGATCTATTCCAACAGATTCATCAATATGAAACCTCTATGTATGTTTTTCTCTTGGTATCGTCATTATTGGGCAATGGTTGAGTCAATATTCTGCAGCCATTTTGCCGAACTATTTGACAACATACTTTAGACAAGTTTACTTGGGTCCCATCACGAAATTTCCTATGCCACCGCTAGCTCCTCGACATCCTTTACCTCAGCCACCGACAGGACCTTTGTTCACAGTAAAGCCAAGTCCACACTCCCGAGAATCAACTTCTACCACGCAACCCTTTCCGGGGTCACTCACAGGCACAAATTCTTCAACAGATTCATCTGCACAAGTAACTCCAAGAGCTTCCGTCACAATAAGTTACTCCAGGTCTGCAACGCCGGTTCCTTCGAACAAGACTACGTCCATGGCTTCTGAAATTACTTCGCAGTCCGTACCGAATCGGTTTATCATCGACGAAGATCAAACTTCAACAAAATTCATGGCCCTTCATACGCAAAATATGATTAACTTGAGCGAGAGGTCATTGGCGATGCAACTGTATTCTTCCTATCAATCTGTGCTAGCGTGCCAAGAGGCGATGTGGGAAGAGTTGAAAGACAGAATTCGGAATAGGCGTGAGGAACTAGGCCACTTCGGATGGGATGACGATGAAGAGCTAGAAGAATTTCCTGAGAGTCGAAAAAAGTTTGAGAAACTGATTGAGAGATATAAATCGTAAGCTTTGTTTTTCAATTTTTACTTCATGCGGTATTGAAAAAGCTCCAGGGATATGCAAGTGCGCCTTTCATTTTGGCGCTCTCTAGAAGACGTTGGATGGGTTTTTCCACCTAGAGACCCAATGACAAAAGCTGAAATCGTTGAAGAAGAAAGACTGCGGGAGAGTTTGATGGAGGGTTGTAAACAAGCAACGAAGGAGGATCTCTCACAGTCCTGTCGTGCAATGAGGGTGATTGTTGGATACAAACCTTGATTAATTGTTCGTTGTGCACTTGTGTACTTTCAAGTTGGAGACCGTGTTTGATTGCCGGATGCCGGACCGTTCACATTTTTTTTCGTGATCTCGAACTACAGAAACACTTTTGTCGTTAATGGACGCGTCCACTTCGACGCAGAAGGAGTCAAAAAACCATCCTCAAAAAGGCTCACAAACATCTGTTTCGAAGAAAAAGAAGGGAAAGGCAAAAGATAATAATCCTGAACCTGACTTGAAGCAGGCTGAAGTTACTGAAGAACTCGGGGCCGATTTTTGGGCGAACGATACACCATGGAATTGGACATCTTTGACGGATCCATGTTCAAACAAAATATCGCCTGTCTTTACAAGAGATGGAAGGTGTGTCTAGCAAGGATTTGTCGTTTCCCAATGTTCCTTACGGGTAGTAGTTATTTCTTTTCTCTGGAAGGGTCATCAGTCAAAATTCATTCGACTGCTACTGGCATCATAGTCTCGACCCTCACCGCTCCATCAAGCGAACGGATAGACTCTACTATTCTGACATCTGCTGTCGTCAATCCTCAAAATACATTCCAGTTAATTACTGCGACACTAGACGGCAGGCTCTTGATCTGGGACTTCGTCAACGGCACCCTATTGCAGACGATAAATGTTGGGCAGGACATACACATGATGTGTGCTCATGAGTCGTTGAAGGGCTCGGTGTTCGTAGCGACAGCAATTCCTGGGGGAAAGGCAAATGGTGAGTACGAATCTCTCGTTCCAATCCTGAGTTGCTCAGCCGTACGCAACAGACAAGAATGCCGTTGTTTTGAAAGTATCCCTGAAACATATAGAGCCTGGACAAATTGCAGAGAAACAGGCTATTGGAAAAATTCGATTTCCGTCGGGACTTGTTGTGTCTGCTGGTGGAGCCTGGCTTGTTGCGACAGCATCGCATAAAGTTTATATCGCCAGGACTTCAAACTTGTCGACTGGATTCACTAAATATGTGTCTCCTGAAAGTTTGACATGCCTAGCATTTCATCCTCTTGAAGATTATTTTGCTACAGGAGACGACAAGGGTGTTGTCCGATTGTGGTACTGCCTGAATGACGAGCTTCCCGTAAATGTACGGGATGTTGAAAAACGGACGCAAACTCGACCTCTCCACTGGCACGCACATGCAGTCTCCTCTATTGCTTTCTCTAGAAACGGAGCTTACTTGCTGAGCGGAGGAGAAGAGGCCGTGTTGGTCATCTGGCAATTACACACCGGAAAGAAGGAATTCATTCCTCGAGTGGGTGCTCCTATCAGCACGATTTCTGTGACAAGATCGTTGCGCACTGGAGAAGAAGAGTATTTACTTGGCTTAGTGGATGCAACTTATGCATTCATCAGCTCGACTAGTCTCAAGATCTCGAGAAGCTATTCGCGTCTGAAATTCGGTGCGTGACTAACACTGGGCATTGTTATACGCCATCTGACACTTTCTCCACCAAAAAGACCCTCATGAATCGCCAATGACTAAACCACATTCGATCCCTCTTGCTGTGCACCCTCTTTCATCGACCTTGGTTCTTCCATCTTCACATCCTTCTTCCCTTCAAATCTATTCCCCACTATCATCCAGCCTTCTTTCTGAACTAGAAATCTCACCATCAAATCGAGTGTCTCGTAGAGAAGACAAACCAATTTTACCAGCTCGTGTGGAGAAGGTGGTTATATCCTCGTGCGGATCATGGATGGCGACTGTCGATTGTAGAGTGGGAGATGCCGATTTCCGTTCTGATGTATACCTCAAATTCTGGTCCTGGATTCGAAAAGACGGGAGCTGGGGTTTGAACACTCGGATTGACAGACCACACGGATCGCATAGAATCACTGATATTAGCTTCAGTCCCGATTTTCGGGAACCTCAAGCGTCGCTTCTTGTCTCTATAGGCGAAGATTATCGAATAAAAGTCTGGCAGCTGCGTACTATTCCTGAAACGGGGACAAGTTCGTCGATTCTGTTCTCTATGTTGTTCAAGTACTGAACTGTCGCAGATATTTGGATATCTCTTGCAACACTCACTTTCCGCTCGGAGAGGCCGACATCTATTTCTTGGTCCCACGATTCATCAATATTTGCGATTGCTGCTGGTCCTCATCTCGCTTTATATGACCCTTTTACAAAGTCTTTACAGCAGACCCTAACAACTCCGAACAGTCCACCCATTCAATCTCTCCATTTCATTAATGGGCCACAAGGATATTTGTTGTCATGTGCTTCGAAGACCTTGACCATGTGGGATTTGATTCACGGTCGTGGTTAGCTTTCTTTCATTTGATCCCATATTTAGGTCAATGACTCGTTTACAGTTGCCTGGCAAACTAGCCTCCCATTTTCAATCAACAAAATCATTTCTCACCAGCATGAAGCAAGCTTTGCCGTGTTCCATTCAATGGCAGCAGGGGAAGCTAGATTCAAGGTTTCTATCTTCCAAGCCTCGTCAAGCTCCCCGTTGTCTATCCACAGCCTTCCTTTCACTCTTCGCAACGTTGAATTAAATTCGTTCCAAGCAAGCACGGGTTTTAGTTTTGTTGCAATTACCCATACGTGGAGAGTTGTATTGATAGGCGATTCCGTTCCAAGGTCGACCGATGAAGGGCTTTCTCCCAAAACAATCAGCCTCGATGGGCAACGACAGAACCGTACTCTGTTTCAAGACATCTTCGGTGTAACCGCATTTGAGGAAGACCTGCATCTTGATCAACCTTCGACAGCTGTATTACTGTCAGGGAAGGGAGTTGATCATCCTTTGTCTGATACACCAGCTTTTGCCACACCATCCTTTGACACCTTTTTTGATCCATTTTTGAACGCGTTTCTTACTGCCCGAGAAATGCGTGACGTGGATAAAGCAGAAGAAGAAGAGAATATGGGCATTGAGGACGATGTTATGGATCAACTTGAAGATACGGCCATGATTCAGCATTCTGGGTTCCGTTTGCCAAATCCTGGCGACCTAGATGCCTTCACCCAGTTGTTTAGGTCGACATGCAGTATTGCAGAAGGTGTGTTTGGTTTCCTTGCTAGTCATTTCTGAAGGACTCATTCTCTCCATAAGCACCAAAAAGTACCGTACCAAAAATTAATGGCAAAGCAACCAACCCAAGACGCACTAAACTCAACGGTTCTTCAAAACCTCCAGCATTGCTCAAAGAAACACAAACCCCGTCACTACAAAACAATCTTACAGGGAATGATCTCCCAAACAGTTTGGATGGCCCAATACAGTCTCAAAGCAGCAAAAAGCGGAAGAAGGCGATCTCATGAATGTAATTCGTTATCTTTTTTATAATCGAATGTATTATGCGATTGCACAGTAAAAGCCTACAGTCACTAGATGTACATCATATCCGTAAGTATACCATTATGCGATTGCACAGTAAAAAAGCCTATAGTCGCTAGGTGTACATCATATCCGTAAGTATACCATTATAGCAGTGGTAAGCAGGTCGAATATGTTTCAGGCAAGCAAGTCAAACTTGCTTGCACATAGCTTCTTCCTCCAAGGTCCTGTAGCTCACTATCTGTGGAACACCTAATCCCCCCAGGGCATCCCACACCCTCACCTTTTGCTCTTCGGTTAATTTCGAAACGGTACTGGGAGCTAACCAGACCTTCTTTAATGGATACCCCATAATTCTCCGATGAATAATCCAAGCCAACAGGATATCGAAATCGTCATAATCGTTTTGGTAATCCATGTAAATGACTTGGGGGCAGACAAGGTGCTTTGGATCGGGCAGACCTAGAGCTCGAGGCTCTTCGTCCACGTTTGCAGGCGGGGCCTGCGTCCGCTCAGACTTGAGTACCTCGAAGATCTCGCTTGACGTTTGCAGGAGACGGATAAAAGCGAGTTCGGGCATCGACTTGAGCCATCGTGCAAGAAGAGCTCGCGAATCTGTCGGAATTGTCTCGCCATTGAGTGGCATCTTGACGAGGATGAGGATCTTGACCTTGGCCATTTGAGACGTCGTGCTCAAGGCCGTAACAAGCCTCTTGTAAATATTGTCTATCGGGAACATGATGGTCAAGTCGAGAACGTTGGGGGCAGTGAAATGGGAAAGAACGTATTCAGCGTAGGAATCACTGAGGCCGCCGAGTATCAGTATTCTGAGGGAAGGGATTGGAATCGGGGAGAGCGAGAAACCTCCCTGCTCATATTTCGGGCCGGCACCATCTAGAATCATCTTCTCCAGACCGCTGGCACCATTTAAGACAGCACGAAAGTCGGCGGTGCTTGGCAACAGATCCATTGCGATTCGTCGTAGATCAAGTGTTGTAAGGCGCGAAAGGAGGTCCACATCCCACTTTATGTTGACTCCGTTGAGACGTAAATGGCGGAAAGACGGAAGAAATGCGCCGCCGAACAGCGGGAGGGATGGGAGGAATTCTGCAGGCACTCCAGACGAATAAAAACTGTGGATTTCAAGGTATTCCAGTTTCATTGGGCATTCAAATAAAGGAATGCGTTGTAGTCCATCGAGAATAGGGATAACGGCTTCGCGACTGAACAAGAAAACGTCTAGTTTGCGGATAGAGGGGAGCTGTACGAATAACCGATCGATGAGCTGCGTCATGGCCTCTCTCGATAAAGGTTTTTCTTTTTCATCACGTATGCGTATGTCAATGTCGCTAGGACCAGCACGTTCCATAAGGGCAAATGTCCTGTCAAAGTTTTGCGGGTCCCCGAAACATACTGGATTCCATATACGTTTGTCAGAAATGACGACCGATCGCCAAAGTCGACAGACATGCGTGAGACGGATAGCGACTCTCAAGTCTGCTTCGAACGGGGACAAAGGCCAGATAATAAAACGAAAGATTTCCGTAAGCAACTCCATGGGTAGGTCATTGAACCTGAAAGTCAGGCAAAAGTGGGCGAAATAATCACAATAACTGGCCTTTGTCGCAAGCTGCAGGTCTGCGATATGCTTTGCATAGGCGTCAGGCCGCATGTAAGGCCGCATTTTAACGAGTGAAGCCTTTCGGTCTAGTAGTTGGCAAACATCGTTTGCTCGGGAGGCGGCTTGGAGTCGTGCTTTCTCGCGTCTTTCGGCTTCTGGCAACATATTTAGTGCATCGATCCGAACTTGTAGATTACGATGGAAGGCAACAAGCGGATCCCGTTCAGACGAAGGGGATGATGGTGACACAGGACCAGAAGTAAGTGGGGTTGAAGCTTCAGATACTGGTTCCTGTGGCACGCGCAACGAGGGACCAGGCTCCAAAGGACTGTAATTGGGTGTGGCAACGTGGTCGGGTGGATGCTGTTGATTAAGTTGGTACATTGCGGCCAGGAAGGACGAGGCGTCGACCGACGGGCTAGAGCGGCGCAGACGCTGGTCAGCCATAAAGTCGATGCTTTGAAAGGAAAGGCCACCAAAATCGGACCTTTTGGTTTTTATATCCATGGCACGGGATGTCAAAGCGTTGTTACCATATGGAACATTAGGATACATTGACGCCTACGAAGCAAAGAAAACTCACCACAATACAACTGTACAAGGACGGTATATTAAAATCGGGTAAGTATTCCCCTTACAGGGAATAAGGTAATTCGTGCAGTCACCGTGGCGCACAACGCCTCGAGTTTCAGGCTCCCAAGTTGGAAGCGCCGACGCGGTATTTATACCTCGCCGGGGAGAAAACTGGATTAGAAAGGAGTCAGCCAGGTTTTTCATACCCTCCATGTTCGGAAAGGTTTCATGAAAGGTGGGCGACGGTAGCTAGCTGTGCGCAAAGTAAGGACAGTAAAGCGCAGACAACCAGACAGCCCTTGTGGAGATATCCTAGAAGGGCGAACAATGGTAGTAAAGGAGAACCTCGGAATGTTCAGCCAATTGCTGGAGGAAGTGCCCAAGTTGGAAATTGATTAGCCGTGTGACAGACAAAGGACTCGGATATTTCACATCGCGAGCTGTACAAGACAGCATTGCAGCTCATTTGGAATTTCACCGCCAAAAGCCAGTAACTAGCAGGGACCATGAAAGGTAGCCGTTTTCCCTTTCATCCACTGGTTACATAACCTGAAGAGGAAGGGGACACAACAAGATTGATCCCTTCACATCATCACATTGCTATTTACTGGTCACATACTGGTACACGAATCACAACAAAGTTATAGAAGTACAGGGAGGGGCGAATCAACAAAATAAAAAGACAATTTACTGCCAGGCACCTGGGATCACTTCATTTCTGCGTCCAGATGCTGCTTGAGGCTTGGGCGATACAGGTATCAATTCCTCTAACAATGTCGTCACAATATCGTCCTCCCGGTCTTTGGAAATTACACCAATTGGTAAGAGGGCCGTAACCTTCTCTGACAAATTAGGGTGCGAATTCTCTGTGAAACCCATCTGGACAACGAACAATCAGTATGTAGGTTCCATGACGATACAAATACTGACATCTGCAAGCTTTTTGATAATCCTGTTTTGAGCACGTGTAATCAAGTCTTCAGGATTGTAGCTGTGATGCCTAGCCCCATGTCCGATATGCGTATTGGCGCGCTTAGGGGTGAACTGTTGTGTGGTCCAAGTCACCTCGGCAGGTTCGCGAGAAGAACCCGAGGTAGAAGGTCTAAAACTATTAGGTTGGTAATACTATTCGATGTAAAGACTCACTGCATTCCAACAGGGATTTCTTCGCGAGGAGCCTTATCTTTTTCACGGCGGCGCGCACGTTCCTGTCGGTAAGCTTCCTTCTGGGCCCTGTACAGCTGTTTCGCTTCTTCGACTTTAGCACGCAATTCCTCCGTAGCTGAAGCAGGTCCGTGCGGCGGTGGCGGATCAAAGTCATTACACATCGAGAAACTTGTTTCACGGGGTAAAGCTGCGGATTGCAAATGCGCAGCTGGAGAAATGGGAGGTACTGCTGACGGAACATAAACTGACGGTTTAACCTGGGGGATGTGGTGTGGCGGAGAGGGCATAGGACGACGTGGAGGTGGTGGTGGTATGTTTACATACAGAGGGCCAGGTGGGGGCGGATGAGGGCCAAGAGGGTGACTTGGTGGTGGTGGCGGGGGCGGGACGTTCGCATATAGAGGGTCAAGAGAGCGAGTAGGTGGTGGATGCGGAAGCCAATGGGGAGGGCGAGTCCAAGGACTACCGTACCACGGAGGGTTCCATCCCCGAGTTGAACGGAAAGGACGCGGGCCCAACGGTGGGTTGCTTGCATCGAACCTAGGACCAAAGCCAAATGGATATGGTCGATAGGCTGAATCGGAAGACTGTGCATTCTGCCCTGGCTGACCACCAGTCTGGGAAGCGTGTTGGCCAGTATTTTCGGGTGAAAATAAGCGCAGTAGATTGCCTAATACATCGGAAATCCTCCGAACTGCATCGGCTTCGATGCGTCTTGCTTCTGCTTCTGAGTTTTGGGAAAACCTTTGGGCAGCCCCTGATATCGATGAACTGTAGGTTCGCCAATATTCGCCACTGGTCGTCTGGTTCACGATGTAACGCATACTTTCGGATAGCTCGGGGTGCGATGAAAGTACATTGCTAAACGTTGTGAGGAACGACGCAAGATCTTGGTAGAGATTGGGTGAGGGGTTCGTAGGCGCATGCTCATCAAAGGTTGGCAGTGGCGGATCTTCTAAGGTCGCAGATGACTTGGGTTCCTTGTGTTCAGATAGCTTTTGGGCCTGAACCTTTGGCGTGCTCTGGATGGGAGTCTGTTCTTTGGGATCGGCTTGGTCCTTTGGGTCTGCTGAAGAGGACGTCCCGGAAACGACGCCATGATCGAAAATATGAATGGGCAACTTTTCACCGGGCTCCTCGTTAACGAGAGAGGCGACAGAAGCCGCTCCAAAAGCGGATACCCTTTGTTTGCCCTTGTCCCTGAATTGGCCTTGGACAGTAGAATGGCCATCCTCAGACTCGAGATCTTCAAGATCCTTCTCAATATGGGAGGAGTCGCTGTTGAGGACCTCTACGAAAGCATGAGGACCCTCGGAGATATTATCCTTGGAGAGTAGGATATCTGCGAGGGTAAACGGGTGCCAACCTGGCTCGACGATGTCAAAGTTATCCAGTCCAACAGTATTTCGTTTCGGAGACGGAGAGTCTCCGGGCAAGGACAGATCAAGAATGCTTAATTTAAAGACATCTCCTGCCTGAGAACTAGCCTGATAAAAGTCTTGTAGTTCTTCATTCGAGCTGACCGTTATCTCGTCGTTGTCGTTGTCGATGTAGGTGACTCCAACCTTATCGGGAGGAAGGTTGTAGAGCGTGTGGAGCTTGGCGGCTAGATCGAGCCAATTTGGCAGCTCCTGAAAAGCGACACGACGGGTTAGACCGTTGTACTTGAGCTTGAAGTAGATGGGAGGCATATGCAGTGGTTGTGGGGTAAGAACGAGACATCCGGGACTTTAAAAGAGCAATTGGAACTCCGCACTGCGCATGTCCACGCCGCAGCGTCACAATTGCATTCAATGCTATGCCGATGAGCTGAGCTGACGCGTCGGTTCAGAACTGCGCAGACGACGGCGACGACGGGTGATAGGCAGATTCAGGTTCACAGGCGCTGGGGGATTGCCACACGTGACTGGACAGCGAGCTCTCATGAAGTTCCACATCCTTGGAGTAGGCGCTATTGGCGGTCTCGTTGCGCACAACCTCCGTCGCACCCTCCCTGCAGAGTTCTCTGTCACTTTGATCCACAAAAACATCCGAGATCAACTACGCCTCCGCGGAACGGGTGCGATTACCATCGAACGCTCTGGCACACAGGACACCTCCAATGGATACGACCACGAAATCTTCAGCGAACGTACCTTACCCCCATCCACCATTCCAAAGTCAACTGTAATAAGTACTTCCCCAGCAGCCAGGGCAAGCACTGGCCCTATACACTCGCTTTTTGTTGCTCTCAAGGCCCACCACACAACGACTGCCGTCCGGGCTTTGTCCTCCCGGATATCACCACAGTCGACCATCGTCTTGCTCCAAAATGGCATGGGTGTTTACGAAAATCTGATAGAAAATGTTTTTCGTAACCCTACTGAACGACCCCACTTCATCCTCACTGCAAACTCTCACGGCGCATTTGCGACCGACTTCTACCGCATCGTTCACGCCGGTCTTGGTTCCGTAGAATTTGGGATTGCCCCAGACCCCCAAGGTCGTGATTTTGAGGCGGGTCTACACGACGAGAACATCCTCCCCCGACATCGCCGCCTTCGCCTCACCGATATTTCCATTCCCGGAGATCCTCAATCCCAGCGCTACAACAACCTCCGTTCTACCGTTGCAGCTCTACTTTTGCTGGAGAATTTGGGCACATCTTGGCTGCCCTTTTCAGCTCTACAGTTGGCTATGCGCCAGAAATTGGCCGTAAATGCTGTCATCAATCCTCTCACAGCATTGCTTGACTGCAGGAATGGGGATCTTTTCGAACACCAGCAAGCTCTGGGATTTCTTAGCAAAATCTGCGATGAAGCTTCGAACGTCTTTATGGCCCAGATGGCAGCAGAAACCGAATCGTGGCTAAACGACCTTCAAGCAGACGGCATTGACACATCTACCATACAACCTCCAATGTTTCCCGAAGCCCTGACAAGCGAGGCTCTACAAACCGAAGTGCTTCGAGTCGCTGCAATCACACGGCAGAACATCTCTTCCACTCTAGCAGATGTGCGACGGGGAAGGACTACCGAAATCGACTTCATCAATGGGTATCTTGAAAACATAGGGCAAGAACATGGTGTGAATACCCCTATCAACTCGGCTCTCGCGAACCTCATTCGCCTCAAATCTGTCTTACCACTGAATCTGGTATAAGGTCTCTTTTGAGGAGTTCGAGCTTCGCCCTTTGGCCTGACATCCGATGAAGAGCAATCAATGATCAGTCCTTCGCGTGAGACAACAAGTCCTAGTGCATTCGTGTCAAATGTGGTTTTGCTTACGTGATATACCTCTTTCTCGGCATATCCATAGCATTTGGACATCCATATTAAGGCTGGAGTTCTTAATTTGGTGGTCAGCAAAGAAGGATTTGTTACTATGATCACTTAGCTACGGATCCTGCAAAAGATCATGTATCATAACATCGAATTCCCATATAGTGCGAGCTAATCCCAAATGCCAATGGTGCTCAAGCTCAATACCAACATTAATTCAGGGATCGACCATCCCAACCTTTCAGTAGGTCTCCTGAATTCTGGACAACTTTGTCTGCTTGGTGTGGACGTCCTGTTGTTACTTAGCTATTGGGCTGATTTTTGCAGCCCTTGCGTCACGGTGCTCGAGTTCCAGACAAAACTCCTTGAAGTGGTACATATGGGGGAAAAAGTAGATTATCCCTGACAACCCTCGTCTTCGTTGAACAAAATTTTCATTTACAGATCTGGAAGTTCTCGTCGTAGTAGTCGGGTCCAGGTGGAATCCCTCCACCATTCATCCATCCCATCTATTCTTTCCCAAAGAGTTTCTTCGTCGACACCATATATCTCGTACCGCCCACCATTTAGTGGCCTGCCCTCCCGCTTCGCAGCTTCAATCGCAGCCTTATTTTCTCCCCTAACAAATAGTCTTAGCGAATAGAGAGAGGAAGCTGGGATATTTTACAACATACTTCAAAAGCTCTAGCAGTTCCCTCCTGTCTGGAAAGAAAAGGCGGGGCTCCAGAACAGCGAGGATACCAAGGGACGCCCGATAAAGAAAAGAGTCCCCTTCAAGCAATATGACGTCCCATATCCTAGCACAAGCCTCGAAAGGTAGGTGATCAAGAAATAACGAGATGATCCAGTCGCGCAGATAGGAAGCTGTCGATACTTGATGTTGCTTGAAATTGAAGTAAACTTGTATATTACGGGTCAAAAGAAAGTCAAATAGTGGATTTTGATACGATGCCTTACTTTTTGGCATTCCATCTGCGAGCATTGTGTCGAAAATCCTTTGGATTTGGTCAGTCAAGTAAGCAGGAAAAAGGAAGTAGCCAGACACCTACCTGTAGTAAGCTTCGACCTAATAAAACCAAGAAAAATAGGTCAATTGAGTGGAAAAATAAGCAATCGCACGTACTTCATCCTTTGTACGTTCTCCACCAAAGAAACTGCGCAGTAGATGACGTTCGAGAAGATTACGCATAACAATAAACCCTCGTTGGGCAGGCATGTTGATCAATAACATTGCTGCCACTTTCGCTGCTCCTATAGTATACCCTAAACCTTCGTCACTTCTAGAAACAACCCAGGCATGCAGCATATCTTTTAGATCGTTATGAAGAGGTCCGGTTTCTTTGTGGAATATTTGGATTGCGGGAAGTGTAGTTTCCATATCTGCCTCGATTTGTTCCAATGTTGCTCGAGGGAACACACCAGACGACAAGGCACGTCTTGCTCTGGATAGGCATATGCGGTAGTGATCTACAACATGATGTGCAAGGTGAAAGTCGACCAATATGAATCCGGAAATAATGAATGAGTAAAGAGGTACATAGCCGTTTGTCAATAGAAGTGATACCTTTGCTCAAAGCCAGCTCGTTGCCCACCACTTGCTCCCATAATGACGCACGCAACTTTGTTGGTATGCCACGCCACCAAAGCCGTTTCAAGTCGGGGTTTTTATGAACTATTCTCCAATTTGGAGAAATTTCCTTCTCCCATATTGGAAGAGTGTTTTCTATCGCCCTTTCACGGGCCAGACGGCGGTCTTGAAGTGCCTTGCGTCGTTTCTCAGCTGAATAACATAATTCGGCCAAAGAAGGGAGAGTATGTCAAGAGATAGACTCACTAACCAAACGACTCTGCTTCATCATTTCCTGCCAGTCGGACATATGCTTGTCATCCTCTTTCCGCGATTTGGGTGGTAAGAATGTAGGTCGCGTTTTGCTTCTCACTTTCTCGAAAGTGCTAGGACCAATGGAACGATGTGGTCGGTGACTGAAGGACTTCTCAGTGAGTAAGGTGGGAGGGGCAGTAGGTATTGATGTTATATTCGGAAGGGAAGTCGAAGTACCAGGCTCAAAGTCAGAACGGACAGAGATTGTGGATTTCGGTGTAGGCGAGGCGTCCGATACATCTGTGAATCTGGCAGAATTGGAAATAGAGCCAGGAGACGTTGATGAGCCTTGTCGCGGAGAGCCCATACGGGCAGAAGAGGGGGTCAACGGCTCTAGCTTAAGATCCAACGATTGAGGTCTTCCAAGACGGACAATCCCCGGCTTTGCTATTCCATTCCACGAACCACCGTTGGAGGAATGATCTACATTGTTTTCGACAGGTGTGGATAGATGTATTTGAGAGAACTTAGGGGAGTCTGCAGCTGAATCCTCTGACGTTCCCTCTGGAGATTGAGGAGGCAACGCGCCAGGACCAATGTCGATGGTAGAAACCGAGAGGTTTTGTTCGCTGCTGTTGAACGGCGCGCCCTCTGAAAAAGGAGCGTTTGTTTTATCGTCCCATGTTGTTTCGTGAATTTCAGGCATATTCTTCGCCAACTCCTCTCGAATGGCATCGGGAGAGAAGACATACGGCAAGTTCTCGAAACTATCCTCTCTGGCATCGAAAGCATCAAGGTCGTCGAAGTCAGATATTTCAGGCATGACAGGGGTCTGCCGCTCAAGGATGCTCGATGTCATGGCCGTCGTTGAGTAGAGGTCCACCGAATGAGCATTATTTCTTTGGGACATGCCAGTGCGCGGAGGCGTGACAATGATTTAAGTCGTGACGGAGCGTGACACTGACAGTTATTGCCATGCCATTTGATTCTCCTTTTAGTAATTACTGGACTCTTCAACGGCGCGTGTTTGCATTCACAGCCTCCTTTCTGGTTATTGCCCAATAATTATGGGTGAAGAGAAACGCGCTTCGTCTGAACACCCAAATACTGCCATTTTGCTGAACGTTGGGAAAGGGTTCGATTATTTGTTCTCAGACGATATCGTTTCGGCAAAGAAGCACTTTGAACCACACGACGATCCGATTCATCTGCTTGGGTTGGGGGTATGCACTTTCTTCGAGGCGGCACTTGGCCTGGAGGTATTTGTATTAACTCACATGCTGAGAAGCATCACCCCTCACTGTTGACCAGTCTGGTTTAATGGCAGAAGCGTCTCGGTGTCTCACTCTCGCAGAGGCAGGTACGCGCAAGCAATTGAATGCGTCCAAGCCCTCGGACTTGTCATACCGCAGTCGTTTCCAGTATGGCTTGGAATGGGAAGTCCTCCATGCAGATGCTGTTGTATTACTGGGCTTGACCCATGCCCTGAGGTTCGTGTTTTCTTATTGGCGGATACTCCTCTAATACATTACTCATCGATAGTGAATCGTATATGGGATATTTACAATGCATGTGAGTTCGCTTTCAGCGCCTTGTTATCCTCGTTGATTGACGTTTGCATGAAAGGTATGCATTAAAGAGGTATGTTTAATGAGCACTCTGGAACTACCTATTTACAAAGAATTAGCTCCCACTCAAAATTTACAAAGTTGGTTCAAATTCTTTTGCTTCTATAAGCTCTGATCTTGAATCAGACTCTTTAAGATTGTCTTTCCGAATGGTTTACCACCAGTGTCAGACGTCATAGACCCAGTACAATCACATGTACCACAAACTTCTCCAGTCGTGCAGCCCTTTCCCACATCAACGGCAAATTCTCCACCCATTCACTTAGGCTCTTCGCCGAACACTTTCACGAGTAACAATTTTTTATCCCGTTGGATTGGTATGTCAGCATCCACACCTGCTCTTCCATTGGAAACGGTTCCGGATGGTCCTGTGGAGGATCTAATTGTATCAGGCACTGCATGCGGGTTTGGGTTGTTCAATCTGATATTCTCCCTGCTGCCAAAGAAAGCCCGGTGCGTGGATCTGCAATCTTGCAGTACTTAACAGAGTCTGATTGCATGAATACACTCCAGAAGTGTCGTCGGCTTTTTTGGATTTCAACACGATCGATCTCGAGCACTGGAAGCTCTTAGTATCTCCTCTGCCAAACTGGATCTACATGGGGTGTTTGCTAGGTTTGTTTCACATCTCATGTATAGACTTTATGTCTGTTAATATTTCTAATAGTTTGGTGCTCATGACGTATTTGAATACGATTCTTGCACTTTCTGGATACCAAGCAGACGAGCAAAGACTTCTGAGGGAAGTCCAGGACATTGTTAGCCGGTCAGCTTAAATTTCATCCGTATTTTCCCAGAAAGTGATGGTTCCATTCAGCGTTGAGAAGAAATACCCTTCCGGAAGTCTGTTGGTTCTTAATAGAGTAAGTCGCCTTAAGACGTTCAGATAGGATTCGTGACGTCGAAGCTGTTAGGCAAAAGTAGAGCGCATGGCCTACAACGCAGAGAGCGCAATCCACATTTTGCAAGGTCGTCTACAGTCAGACACACCCCGTCTCTTTCTGCAAGCTGACATCATGGTACGTCGAGTTCAAGTTGTGATGAGTTTTCTCATTTTCAGATGTACTTCGAGTTGGCCTGGGCATTGCTCAGCCAGAGAAGGTACCTTGAAGCATCAGAAGCGTTTACCAAAATTACGAAATTGAATTCCTGGTATGTTGTATCAAATGTGCTGTCATTAACCATGATCTCGTCTTTACTCAGGAGTTATGGAACGTATACCTTTCTTATTGCCGGCTGCCTTCTTGCCGCAGGAGATAGTCAGAGAGCGCAGGAATTATTTGACAAGATTCCGGCTGCACTCGAACGGAAGAAATCCAAGCGGGAATTACCTCCTGAGCTTTACATCAAGAGAAAACGTTAGTCTATAGTTGTCAACTGCATTTTGCTAAATCACAAGATTCTCTTAGTGGCATTCTATAAAGATAAGCACCGTCGTCGCGGAAGTGACTCGCAAAACTGGATCGAGGCTATTAAGATCAACCCTGCAGAAGGTCAGCCCTAACATATCTGCTGGTATTCGGTACACTGACTATTTCATACTTAGAGTTTGGAATATGTGAGGGAACGGCATTTACAGATTTGAAATTCTATGCTGATTTATAATACACAGTTTGGAACATCCATTCTCGAGTTAAAGCACCAGTTGCTCAAGCCCGTATCGACGACCTTATGGCCCTTACTCCACCTGTGTCGGTTAATGGGCTACCCCAATGCACACCAACAAATTCAAGTGAAAATCATGCTGATTTGGTCAGTGGCGCCTCTCCCAAGGTTTCCTCGTCCACGCGACTTGCTGGCCCAGATCCCAGCTCTGTGGACCTCGATAGTCCTGATGAACTCGCGATACGCGCACTCCTGCTAGGCGTCAACTATCGTACACAGTCTGCTTACGAAATTGCAAGAGTCTTCCTCACCGAAGCAACGAAGTATCAAGTGACAACTAGTCAGTGGGTCGCTGGACTCGCTATGTTTGAAATGGCTGTTCTGGACTTGAAGGAGACGGAGGCAAGAACAAGAGGAATCATCGGGGACGAGCGAAAAAGTGCTTGGACAGATGTGTTGACGGGAATAAACAATAAATTAGATTCTGCTCTCAGCCTCTCGGGCAGCACCGTTGACCTCTCGGGTCGCTTCGAAAGCCGGGTCGCAATGTTGAGAGATGAGATTACAGCAAAGGCAGTTATAGAGGGGATATCTTTGTAGAAGATCTTTGAACTCTTGGCTACTACTACACTTTTATTTGATTCCCTGCTAGAGCTACAACACCTGTTCGACACATAAATGGGAAACGCCTCGTCTTTCTGACAAAATTTTTAGATCAAGTTGATACATACAAAATTTCAAGGATCCGGATGGATGAATATGCAGTAAAGGTTGTAAAATCATGATGTAAACAGGTCGTCAGGAAAAATGTGGAATGTAATTAGTCCATGGTACAATTTCGAAAGCTTTTTGAGGCAAAGATTGCAAACAAACAAAGGACTCGAGAAGGATTATGATACGAGCCACCACATAAGGTATGAAGGCAATCAAAAAGATGAATACGCCAACATAGACGAAGAAGTCGGCGATTGATTCAACAATATTATTGAGTGCAACCTGACTCCAAAGCTGAGTAAGGCCGATGATAGTCATGAGGACAAGGAAAAGAGCACAGAATGCAGCTGTGGTCACCGAGCCGATTCGCCAAACCAATCTGGCTGTTTCAGAAGGAAAATGTCCCCATGACCAAAATAGGCAGCTGACAATGCCAACACCCATTCCCAGCAATATTACGGCTGGCATAACGAAAAGGAGCAAGTCACTGGAGTCGGGAACGTAGAATAACGGTAATTTGAGGGTACCTCGTGGAATTTCATTCGACTCCATATTGATCGCAAGATGAGTGAAATCCCGATATAAGCTTCGTATTGGCCAGACGAATGTGAAGTTGAGAACATGGTATAAGAATCGTCCAAAGGTCAGCAATCGCTGGTTCCGTGGTCTGTGTTCCACAAGGAAAATTCGTTTGATTATGTGCTCCGTCTCTTTTTCTCGCCTGAAGTCCTCCTTGATTGTTCTAGGCGGTGCAGCTTCGACGACGAGACGGTCCAGCTCAAATTTGGTGTTAATTTGAACAGGATAACGGGTGTCCAAGGGCTTTTGATATGTAAATATGAGGATGAGCCCATTCATCAGGACTATGACGAGGGTCATGACCTCTAACTGGGTGATGACAAGGCCTTTTATAAGCCGCGACAAACACTGCGTTGTGAACCATATTGCTTGCAAGATCACAAGGGAAGCGAAGGTAGGATGGAGGCTTCCTCGCTCTTTGATTTCTGAAATTGTAATGGATGGAAAGTCAATGGCACCTCTTTGAAGCAGTCGCCTGAACAATGGGACAGAGAGTGTCTGTATCGGCTGACCATTGTGACACAGAATGAAGCCGCCCATGAGAAAAAAAAGGGCGTGTCGTCTTGTCCAGCCCCGATCTGAAAATAAGATAAGAGGGAGGGGGACAGATACAAATGTTCCTTACGTTTGAACTCCTCTGCAACTCTTCCAGCCTCGAACCACTGTCTGAATGACCAGAAAGCTACCATTTCTGGAGACACCAATACCCAGAATATGATATTCAATTTGGTTATCAGGATGCGCCGCTTGGAGTCGTGAGGGGAGGGGATATCTGGCCGAACGCAACACCATGCGCAAGTTAAAAGAGTGAAGAGGCATGTTAACACAATGCTCGATAATGTTCTGGTATGAATTTCGTCATCGCGCGCAACAAGATTTCCTGTCAGAGGTAATGCCATGTTTCCGAATCCAAGAAAGAAACGATAGTGTGTGACATCCGCCACATGCGTCACAGATCACTTGAACATGATCGCTGAAGTTCTGCTTGTCCTTGCAGGACATTCGTCGTCGCTGTTCCTGACGGACTTCACGCTGAGTCCAGCCATCGCCCCGCTTCTACACCCCGGGGAACAGCAATGTTTGGAGGCGCTGGGTTTAATTGCATATCGGTACAGGAAAATCAAATCGTCTTGTACGACTCTCTCGCGTTCCACCTCACGCTATATTTGCGCCCTCTGTACGACGTTGAGTCATGTTCTCAAAGAAGAATACGAGTCTCTCGTTATACAGACAGAGGCCAAAGTTTTGAAACGCGATTCTGAACTTGTAGCAAGCGGCGCGTTCGTTCCACTATCTTTAGTGCGAGCCATTTTCTCCGAGTGGGATGCACCTCTCGCAGCACTCGCAGCACTCGTTGATGAACTCGAAGCAGAAAAAGACTGGAAACCAGGGCCGTTGATTGATTTACTGGTGACTCGATCGAACACTGGTGTACACCGTATTGCATCCATCATCTCGAAACTATCTATGTCGATTCAATGCGTTTGGAGAACTCAGTTGACCGCGTTTCTTGTCCACGGTTCGCTTTCATCGTCTGATCCATTGGCAGGAGAAGACTTCTCTCTCGTCAGAGGCGCGATACCAAGCTGTGTCTCGGTACACTCCCGAAATTCCATCGCATACATTGGGCGCGCGATTGCTGTAGTCAATGCCGTTAAGTGGCAGAAACAACCCCCAAGAGAACTTGCCTTGGAGCATACGAATCTTCTGGAATCTGTCCTACCAGAAGATCAACACGCCTTTGATCTCGTTATATCACAGATCAGGACTAATATTGGTGAATGGCTATGGTTGAATGTTTTGACAAAACGGGATGTGGATGAAGCGGTCGATTCATTGTATGCTGCCCCTTAATTTTCATATTTCATTCTTAAACGTTATTCAGGGCAAATTACTTCCTCGTTCGAAATGGCGAATTCAGCCTGTCTCTCATCCGCGAAATTGAACGTCTCAAAACATCCAGACTGACATCGAGACCAGGGGCTGCGTCTATGATACGGGAGCAAGATCTCAATCTCACAATCCTTCGCGCGTCTCTTGGAACAACAGCACAGCACGACCCTTACCTCTCTCGCCTGCGTTTTGTCCTGCCAGGAGGACCCATACGGCCCCTCTTGCCTTCATTGACAAATGATGGACCTCCATCAGTTGGCTCACCAACGACGCAATTGGCAGCGTCGCTATTTGACACATTACTCGTTGGGACAGCAATGACACTATCATACAGCTTGACCTGGCCATTAGACCTGTTCCTGGACAAGACAGACCTTTCCATTTATTCATCTATATTCTCATTCCTATCCGCCTTACGCAAGACACATACGAGGGTGCACACGTGCTGGACTTCCTTGTCGAATGCGCAACGTGCAAGGCGACGTTGGACAGGGTTTGGCGAAGGTGGCACAGCCGAAGATCTTGACGTCAGGGCGAAAATGCTAAGGTGTGGGTGGGGAGTCGTGAGGAACATGAGCTGGTTCTTGGATACCTTACTGGGGTATGTGATGATGGATGTTGTTGATACGGAATTTCGAAAGTTGAAGGAGTTATTGGGCAAACATAGAGAAGGACTGCAGAGTGGGACGCCGGCAATATCGAAATCTAGTGCCCAACAAGCTTCACCTTCACACCTTGACTTTACGACTCTTCGAACCATCCATACCAACTACCTTGGTAGATTGGTTGAAGGGTGTTTGCTCAGCAACAATTCATTTACGTCGACGATGCGACAGATTCTGGATGTCTGTGAGAGGTTTGTAGCTGTAGTGGAGCGTTGGGGTGGTGATGTCCTTCCTACGCTTTTATTTGAAGGCAGTATCATGAACGAAGGCGAACAAGAGGTTGGGGCAATGGTGAAGGAAAGGTGGGCAATTGTTGCCGAAATCGACAAGGTATTTGATTACAGTCAGGTCTTCCGCAACTGATATATATTTACTAGACACTCCGAGGCTTGCTAGAATCATTTTTTGAGGAATTGACCCAATCAATTTCCCAACCTATGTCTGCTGCAACATTGGATGGCTCAAAATCTGCTTTTCTAGGGGGCGTCAGTATGATGAATAAAACCACTCAGAACATCTCGAGGACTGCAAAAGGTCTTGACGGTGAGATAGAGCAGAGTCGCCGTCATGTAGAGCGGTTGCTGTTGCGGCTAGACTTCAATGGTGAATTATCCAAGCCACGGAAAAAGATAGATGGAGATATATTAGCCGATCTTCTGACATAGGTGTATTTGGCTGATGGCAGTTATTAGTACATAAACAACCTATCTTTTCCGCAGTGCAGTGAATAACCGGTGGCAGTATGCTCATGAGCTGCAGTAGCGGGATGTTTCGACATGTAATCAGTTCTCAGAAAGTGCGAAGTGTTCAAACGGTGGGGTTGAGTGCTGAACAAGTTTGTGCCAGAATCCGCTCTATTTCAAATTTGTCCGCATGACTTCGCAAACAAACACAGTCGCCCGTCTTAACCAGCAACTCAGTTGGCTCTCAGCACGAACCATGTCTAGTACGTCTTTTCTGTCGTTTCGTAGCTGGTCCCTCAATCGTCGGCAACAGGGTACAGCTGTCGTCTCATTGGGGCCCCAAACACCATCGGTATCACAGGTTTCTTCTTGATCGACGTCTTATCTCATCCATCCACCAGATCACCGTGTCTTCATTGAAGCGAATGGAAATGTTGTGTCTCCCTTCCACGACATCCCCCTCTTTGTCCAGCCAGGCCAGGACATATTGAACATGGTCGTGGAAGTCCCACGATGGACCAATGCGAAGATGGAGATTTCCAAGGAAGAGCTTTTCAATCCTATCAAGCAGGATATCAAGCGTGGTCGTCTTCGCTACGTGAGGAACTGCTTCCCCCACCACGGATACATTTGGAATTACGGAGCGTTCCCTCAGGTCTGTATCCCTCCATCGATGATATTTCCTGATTAAACTGATTTTTTTCCAGACATGGGAAGACCCCAGCAAACCTCATGCCGAAACGAAGGCGAATGGAGATAACGATCCCCTCGATGTGTGCGAAATAGGAGAACAAGTTGGCTATACTGGTCAGGTCAAGCAAGTCAAGGTCCTCGGTATCATGGCTCTTATTGATGAGGGCGAGACTGACTGGAAGGTCATTGTTGTCGATGTCCTGGATCCCCTGGCATCAAAGCTGAATGATATTGAGGATATCGAAAGGCATTTACCTGGTCTTATCCGAGCGACCAATGAGTGGTTCAGGTAATTTAGTCACGATCTCCCTTATCATCCTTTTTTGATCAACTTTTAGGATCTACAAAATCCCCGATGGCAAGCCCGAGAATACTTTCGCCTTTTCGGGTGAGGCCAAGAACAAAAAGTATGCCATGGAAATCATCCATGAATGTCATGAAGCGTGGCGCCGTTTGACGTCTGGCGAAGCTCCTGCCAAAACCGATGACTACGAGATTTCTATGTGCGTCTTTTGACATTCTAACATGACCCCATTCCTGAATGGGATATGCAGTCGAAACAGATCTATCCGTTCATCACCAGGCTACGCCAGTGAGGATGATCCTGCATATACCAGCATTCCTCCCGCTTCGCCGCGACCTCCTGAACCTGTGGAACCTTCCGGTGAGTCAAGTCTGGGTTCCATGTTCAACCAAACTAATCAAGATGCTAGTTTCGAAATGGTTCCACATTTCTTCTGCTCAGGTCTAAATTTTGCCCAAGTGCGCAAACATCCGGAGCATTGGTAGTATGATTGGTGAATAAAATACCAGGTTTCTTTGAAAATTGCAGCTTTCAGTCGGGATTAATTATGTGGAGGTCCGTGACAGCACGATGAAAGCGTCAATTATATTTGTCTATTGTTACATCGGGCTGAACAGGAGGATACCGACAATAACGATCTGATATGGAGGTAACGGTCCAAGTTCCTAAATTGAAAACCAGTCAGCCAACAAAACACAAATTCATTGGCTCCTACACACCTTCTAAAGCCGTAAATATTGAATATTCATGACTTTGTATGCGTGAAACCGTATGGGTCTCCAAGACTTTGGGTGTCATGCCCTTTCTTGTGGGCAGCTCTGCTCGCTGATATGTCATGCTGAACGGTGGCTCCCCAACAAGGGTGAAAACGATTTCAGCCTGGTCCCCTTCGTGGATATCTTGGAAAATCTTTTTCCCATGTCCAACCTGAGCGGAAGGCAACGCATGAACATTGTATCGCAGATCGGTTACTGCGGCTTTGCACATCTTTTGCTGATGTGAGACACTTGTGATGATAAACTGACCCGGCTGCTGTTGAAGCATTGTGACGGGCGACGTCTTCGCCTCTTGGGAGTGTGACTTGCCGTTAACCTTGTATCTAAATCAGGAGGTGAGTGTGTTTCTTGTGCACTCAGGGGGAAGACACTTTACGTGATTGTCCACGGGGGAATGCCCTCGAGTTGGAATTGCGTGACATCACCGACACAAATGTCTTCTCCTCTTTCGATAGGAATTATGGCGGCCGTTTCAGCAACATCAACCCAAATAGACCGTTGAAGTGGATTCAGCGCAGCCTGTTCACAGCCTGAGGAATCAGTGACTGTCTCAATGCTGATAAGGTGGGGTCCAATGGTATTAAATGTGTACGACGGCAGGTCTAGCCTCCAATTATTCGTCGGCACTTGGATCATCCGTTTGTCGACTTGACTAGCGGCGATGTTCTTTATGGAGAGAACTAGAGAGAAGGGAGGTGAGCCTTCGAGTCCAACTAACCCGTCTTGTGAGGAAGAGTCCAGGGCAACCAGGGGATCATTAAGGCAGTATTGCAATCTACCTCGACTTTTGAAGTAAGCTGACGGACGAATAGAGACATGTTGTTCGAAGAGAAGCCTCTCGGATCGCGGGATGACAGTATCCTTGTTCTCCGACAGTGGGTAGGACGCGTCCCCGATTTGCTTGACCTCATAATACATACGGCCCGGTCTAGAAGTATGCAATTGAAACCGAGTCCGTGGTTGGATGCTGTTGAATGTTGGTTGTCCCATGATTTTCGTTCCGCCATTCTCGTTATCTTGCGCGATGTTGTACATGATTTGGAAGGGGGGTCGACCTGTAAGTTGTGAAGTCAGAAGCCAGGAGGTGACGATGAGAAACTTACCAGTGAGTTCAAGGTCAACATGTCCGTTAGTTCCCTCGCATATGGGAGGAAGGATGTAAGAGCCGTTATGTGGTTCATGACTGGCATCAGTAGAAGGCGACAATTTAGCTGAAGGCCTCAAAATCCAATCAACAAAATAAGTAGATGATTCTGGAAGAACTGTTCCTGGACACTGAGAGTCGAAAACCTGTTGAACAGTTAATAATTGCTGATAAATTTCAAAAGATTTTCCGTACTGCAACAATCTCATATATACCCTTCTCTGTAACTTCCAGCTCACTGTTCCGGTTGTAAAGCATGGCCACAGAGACTTTGGACAAATCCTGTCTTTTATATTTGATGCGCCATGGCTGTAGAATTGAATCAGGAACGCTTTGATGCAAAGAAAAATAGGTCATACTCCGTCCCCTGTAAGCCGAAGTGGCAACTTGGCCTTCTGGTGTTCATTTATCGTAACACGGCGCTCTTCCTTGTTGCCGTAGAATTGAACAGTAGGCTGGGACGACAATTATTAAGATACACACTAAATCAGGAAAATGTTGGATATACCACGACTCGTTTGACCTTGACCTCCACTCCAGGAACTGAAACTGGCCGCTTGCATTTCGAGGCGTCTTCCACACTGACTGCGGGTCCTTAAGTATTAATAAAGCAACAAATACAACATCACACACCAAGAGCAATTTCAAATGAACCACCATTTTTTTGCAGTTCTGGGGGAATTGGGATCCTCACGGTCTTCCTTGGAGTTTCTATTCCTTGGACCTGCAGAATTTCCGCTTGTCGAGGTCCAATGATTTGGATCTCCAAGTTCCAGGGACCAGAACCCTATGAAAAGACTCGCAGATCAGAAAGCGTTGGCATCAGAATCAAGCAAAACTTACCCTAAGATCTACATCAATGTCAACAGTATCACCAGAACAAGTGCTAACAACTTTCTTCCCTCTTCCGGTCCCCTGCGAGTCAGAGAACTCGGCAGACGCAACTGGGTGAATCATTTGATCGATGCTCGGACCTTGCAACTCAATTTTTCGATAGTTTGCATCGCTGATAGCAACAAAGGAAAAAACGTAATGGCCACTGCGTTCGGGTTGGAGGGTCAAATCTGCTCGAGATGAGGTAAAGGTTTTGGAGATTTCGCGTGAGTGTTCCTTGTCACGCTGCATGCGATAGTAGACTTGGAAAGGTGGTGTTCCGTGTAGGATGAGAGACGCAGAGACACCTGTGTCTCCAGAGCTGCATTGAAGGTTAGGAAACACAAGGAAAGCAAGGCGGTGAACTTTACTGCTTACCACTCATGAATGCGCTTCCACTCGATCTCGGCAGAAGGCAGAGGTTTTTCGACGACCTTACAAGTATCAGGAGCAAGGATAGTTCCGGTGCAATACTAATGGGGTGTGAGTGAATAATGAAACCATCTTGATATATTGCTCACCTTCCCCTTAAAGCCCACGATCTTGTAATCTCCAGGTGCATTCACATTCAAAGACAGTTCCCTGTATTCACCATCATACTTTAATGCCTTCTTCCATGCCTTGGGCCTGCTTCTTTGATCGTCGGTCGGTGGCTGATATTGGATATCTATATCCCAGGGTTTATCAAAGTTATCCAAGTGAGAGGGAGCGATATTCAGTTTGGCTTCCGATCCAATCAAGAGAGATGTGGGCATGTCGGAACTGCAGTACGAAAAAGAAAGTGCGGGTTTTTGGAGGACAATAAATGACCGAGTTATTGCCGTTGCACTACTAGCTGACACCAACTCCAGTGAAATGGGATCCGTTTCGACTTGAACAGTGTTACCGACCCCATCTGTAACTTCTTCCAAGGCGTAGTGGTATGTACCCGGTTTGTCGAGAGATACCGTTAGAGGTACAGTGACGTCCTGTGGGAAGGAAACCGCAGAAGCTAGGGTGATAGGGCCAGCATCTGTAGGGTGGGCCTCATCTTGACGCAAAGGTTGCTCCTTTTCGATACCTTCCACCAGGAATTGTTCTCTATTCCCATTGACACTTCGCATCCATTTGAGACTTAAAGGTGGCACGCCATGCACAACGATCTTCAGTTGTGGATCAGCTTTCTGTCCAATGCAACGGATGGCATCTTGCGCTGATCCTTCGTCTTTTGCAAATTGCACCCGCGGACAAGGTACGACAACAGCTTGCGAAGCAACTAAACGAGCGTCGACGTTGGAAGCATCATAGACGCGTTCTAAGCGGACGACCCCAGGGCGGTTGATCAAGATATGGACAAGTGACTGGGTTCGTTGAAGACTATGGTGGGCCTCTTGTGTTCGCCTTTCATCGTCATCGTCATACTCGTCGTAGTCGTCGTCTCTTGCTTGTTTCGTAGCATGCACAGCCAATTGTAACTTTTCTCGGTAAGTTTCTTGGATGGACTTGAAATCCTTCCCGCTGAGGTCATGAATTTCGATTCTCGAGTTGTGTTCAGGATATCCGAGCGGGGTTAGAGAATATTTCAATCCGGACATGTCGGTGTTGTTCAGGATGACTGGCACTAACACTGATCCCGAAGAAGAAAGGCAAAAGTTGAGGTTTGAGGGGTTTAAATGGGCAGTGCTAATGGGAGACATTCGAATGGTATGTTGGCCCTGCAGGTGGATATCCCGAGAGCCTGCAGAAGACGCTATTAAGCCAAATGTGAAGGCGGCTAGAATATTTCTGACCCCAATTGATTCGGGGGTCGATGGCAGGTCTAGCACTATAGGTATCAAGAAGTTTTTGAAGTAACTTATAACGAACCTTGATATCCAGAAGATGAAGAAGTGACGCTTGCTCCTAATAACGTAGAAAGATTGACGCTGATGCCACCGAACAATATACCGTTGATAAACCATAGAAGCAATATCTGAAGGAGAACTGTTGCTCTGCTGTATTGAAGTCGCGGTATTCGGAGTTGCGACAGAACGACAAAATAGACAAAATCTGCGAGTAGCCACTTTCGGTAGACGGCAGTCCGTGATTCACTAGATGCAAACGACCATATGAAATCAAATAGTTTGATGGACTGAGAGATTTTTAGGACGAACATTTATGAAAAGATAATAGCTGTAGTACCTGGCAGAGGAGTCCCAAGCTCAGATAATAGAGTCTTTGTGAGGGTACATCCAAATATTTCTCCGGTATTAGGGGATTTGTGGATGCATTCTGTTTTGTCTGTGGGGCAGGTGTGGTCATTCTTCGTGTCTTTTCTGGGGTCCAGAACGCCCCGTGGGTGTACGCAGACGACAAATCAAGCCGCCGTGGCTGTATCCTTTAAACGCTTAACGATTAACGCGTCGTGTCTTGAAGACCACACTGACAGAGCAAGGTCAGCTTGTTTGGAAGTGGCACGTGATCCGAGTCACTTCACATTCTTTCTCCAGCCTCCAGTTATAACGGGGTACAGTCAAATATGTTGAGTACTTTTTCGCCAAATGATGGATCCTAACTGGATGCTCTCGGTGCTCAGACGGTCTCTGCAGACGTTGATGACAAATCGATCAACTTGATCAAATTCAAAAACAGAATTTGCATCCGTCTGGCGCAGTCGAAGGCTGCACTATCATATCAACTTCAACGATATCATCTCCACCATTCAATAATCAGTACTCGGCACTTAGTACGTGTCTAGGTTTCCAGTCCGACTGTCGGAGTCTGCGGTTGTGACATTAAGCGCCTGTAGAAGCGATATAAGTGATTTGCGTGATCGACACACCCTTTTTCTTTCCAACTGTGACCATGAATCCCACTCGATTGGTTCCTCCGCTACCCAGTATCGAAGACGTCGAGCTGCTCCTTGAGGTCCACACACACAGGGAACTCAGACCCCCCTCTAATCGTGATTCGCAATGGGATTCCGAGCGGCTTGCAGATCTGGGAGCCAAGGCGCTCGACGCAGTCGTGACATACCACTTCTTTGAACAACGTCCTTGGATTGCTGCAGAAGAGATCGCGGTTTGTCTTGTGACTTTCGATTCGCATCTTTCACGGCATGACCTTTTTCCCCAGTTGAAGCGTAGTCAAAACACCTCTCCAGAAACGCTTAACAGTTGGCTGGATCTTTACGATTTGAAAAGGAGACTCCGCGTACCTCCTGATCAAAGCAACACCATTTTCAATGAACCCGAAGTGAGTCGTCTTACTTTCTCAGACGCAGCCGTAGGTCCTCATCTACATGTAGGAAATGAGAAATTACTTCTACACATACATTGGTGCAATATGTGCCACCAAAGGATTGGCAGTAGTCCAAACTTGGATTTCAAAGCTTATCGATCCAGCTTCGAACCCAGAACACTTTCAAGCATCCCAACAGTCAACGCAAGATGGGATCGGCTCTCAAATCCCTGTTACCCAGAACCAGAACCAGCACAGTTTCAATTCCTCACAATTCACACCCACTGGTTATTCCACCCCATCCACTAGCTATGGTGTGCAAACCCCTAGTTATGGTGCGCAAAACCATAGTTATAGTGCGCAAAACCATAGTTATTCTACTCCACTACCCCCGGCTGCATCACCACCGCCTCTTCCTTCACAGCCTCTGACTCAGACGCCATTGAGTGGGCCGATAAATTTCATCCCTTTGTCCTTGGTCAACCAAACCGCGGTGCAGAAAGGTTATTCGATTAATTATGTTGCTTCACAAGAAGGACCTCCCCATCAACCTACGTGGACCATCAGATGTCTGAGTAAGTCCATCTTGTTTTTGCGATTGATCGTTGTCCTTTGACAAGTTTCAGTTAATAATAACGAGAGGGGTGTAGGTAGGGGTAAAAACCAGAAACTTGCCAAGGAGGAGGCAGCTCGACGAGCATGGCTTGCTATGGAATGGTGACCAATGTTTCTTTTTTCAAGTACACTTTTATTCTGGAGCCAAGGTTTGAATTGTAAATAAATATATAACGCAAGAGTCACGTTTACTAAAAGAACCAAAAGACAAAATATAAGCCCAAAAGACCCAGTAGGACTTTGGCTTGGGGGTTCAGTTCGCTGAAACGAGCTGACAAGGCGTCGAGTGTGCCTTTAACCTCACCAACGACATCTGGGGCAGCTGGATCGCCGCCAAGCGTCTGGCCTTTTCCAGAAAAAGCAGCCGTACTGGAGTTTGTAGCATGTTTCTTGATCGTATTCTCGAGTGCACTATAAAATTGTGGGACTTGGGATAAGGGAAGAGAGAATGCATCCCAACCTTTTATTTGCACCTTTGACTTGGTCGATGTTGGTACTGCCTTTGAGAAAGATAAAGGTGGGCCTGTTTGGGGTGTTAGTTGGACCAGGGCGCGCAAGGAAGATGAAAGTATGACATGGCTTTAATGGAATACGCGGTAGAAACAGCAGCAGCAGCGTCGACGTCGCATTTCAGGAAATTGACGTTGGGGTATTGGGCGGATAGCTTCTCGAAAAAGGGTGCGATTGCGTGGCATGGTGCACACCTAATGAGGGGAGGGATTGAGTAGCTGTGTATGCGAACTGGGAGATTGCAGACCATGTGGCGTGAAAGTCGATGATCTGAGCGGTTTGTAAGTTGAACGGAGATGGAATGAGGAGACGCACTGTAAGTTTGTCATTTGAATTGGACAAAATGTCGTTGAGTTGGGGGAGAGAGGTGATATGGGTGACGGACATGACTGTTGTGACGTGTCGGGCTCGGTAATGCGAGGATAGAAGGCTGTCACGGTGAATAGAATCGGGAATTATTACCAAACTTGATAACCATCACGGCTGATGTCATGAAGCGATACCAACAGCGATAAACAGACGACTCGTTTCTACCAGCGTGCTACCGTGCCACCCCCGCAACAACGTGCCTTGTATTATTCCCAGGCACCACCACTCATCCAATGCCCCTCCTGGCTCGTCTATTCGCCAGGAAAAATAAACCCCCCCCGCCTGCCGATAGTTTCGACGACGGCGCTTCCTACTCACCCACCTGTGCCCTCACTGCAGAGTCCAACGAGTCTTCTCACTCGTCCTATGTCAATGTCTCCTACCGTCTGCTGCACCCTGCCCATGCCCCGTCTATCCCTGCCCCTTCAGCTGGTGGCGGAGGTTTGCGTCTTTTTCGTCGTAAAAAATCCACCACTCCAGTCACCGTCCCGAACAGGGGCGAATTCATCCCCCCACAACGCCCTCCGCTTCCTCGACCCGACTCTGGAGCAGATCTGACCGAATTACGCCGTCTCCGCCCTCCGCCTTCCAGATCTGCCATCTTTGCCGCTTATGCGGATTCCGGTAGCTCCCTTTCCACTCGCTCTCTCCCTGAAAATTCCTTTCGCCAACCTTCACCCCATTTGTCTCCCTCCCCCACCCCCCAAAAGAGACCCTCACTATTCGCTTGGGCAAAGCATGCTTCCCGCTCTTCCTCAAACACAGGAAGCATCCTTGACGTCTCCCTCGGAGCACCGAGTGAATCATCCGAACTGTCTTCAGACGTCCATTCCTTCAACCTCAAATCCTTCCGCCACGTTGGATCTGCTTCACCATCTTTCCATAATCCGAGACCCGTTTCCCAGTCTCCCTCAATCCCCCACCTACCTGGGTCGAGTTTGCATTCCGATTCATCCCAGCGCATATCCGTTGCCGCTTTTCGTGAAGTACACGCAAGGAGGAGTCAGACTGGCTCTCCCGTCCAATCTCCCCACGAATCCGGCTCTCTTCCAGATACGCCCGAGGGTTCTCGTCCAGGTTATGGTCCTAGATCCTCCCGTTCATCAACGGTCCTGCAAACTTCTCGTCCCAGTCGGTCCAGTGTCCTTGTTGCCTCTACCACTGACGAAGATGATTCGTCTTCCGACCCCGATTCGGACGCTGAATGTGTCTACAATGCAAAATCTAATCAACCACCAGGAAGGAAAGCACAATCGGAGCTTGGTCATGGTTCTATGGTAGCTGAAACCTCGTTTAAGAGGACCACTGCACTTGCTCGAGCCCCGCGAGCATCACGATCGCATATTGGCCATGGCACCTCAAATCATCGTCCCCGTCCTCTGACAGAATTCGAAAGAGAACTAAAAGTGCCCGAATTGCCTCGTCGTTCGCAGTCCACTCTTGGACTTTATGAATCTCCTAACAAACTGTCAACAACTGCCTCTACAACCTCTTTAAACAGGGGACATAAACAAAATCCTTCTAATTTTTCTAATGTATCCCATTCCACAGGTAATTTTTTTTGTAGAGTAATAAAACCCATAGCCTGACGTTCTTTTTCCAGCTCGTAAAGTCATTCCGCCACAAACTGCTTCCAGTCGACAGTCTACAATGAGCAAACCTTCTGTTGGCCCTCCACCTCGGGATTCTGATTCTGATTCCGAAGACAATGCTCCTCTTGCTGCCCTCATTCCACCGAAGAGGCCCAGCAGCGCGGCGTCGTCCTATTCCAACCCCCGTTCAACCTCTGGCCAGACGAATCGTTCTGTGGGTCATGCTAAACCACTTATTGATGTTAACGAGGTCATTTCCTCCAAACCTACATCTGTAGGCTCGCCCCCATCAGATGTTGCCTTCACACAAGGGCCAACATTACTTTCCGCTGCTGCCAAGTCGACAGTTATGACGCGTGGTTCCCCTCTTGTCCCGAATCCAATTTCGGCGGGTGATGATAGCCAACCCCTGGCAGTGAAAGTGCCACCTGCGAATGAGTTGGCGGGTCACAGCCTAGTCGAGAGGGTGAAATTTGAGACGTCGGCTCCTGCTTCGATTCCCCAACAAAGGGAGTCCAGTCTGGAGCAGCAGAGGCGAGACCCACTTTCCGACCGTCTGACAAGAGTCGTGAAGAAGAGCTTGACGAACCCAGCTAATTCCGGGCCAATGCCCTCACCAATTAACAAACTGTTCGAAGGAGCAACCAATCGTTTATCGGTCGCCACGTCGTCGGAGAGTTTGCACGCACGTCAGTCATACGAGGCTGCTCGAATCAGTCTTCCGAGAAGTCCACCCCCCATAATACAGCCTTCGAAAGACGAATATAGTCCACCTGATGAGGATCTTGCGAAACTTCTCGGGAGTGTGGGTATCAAGTTAATATCCAGAACTGGGGACTCGGAGGAGACAAGCAGTAGCGAGAGTTCAGAAGACGAAGAAGAAGAGCAGAAAGATGATGACAGGATCGCCCCAATACCAATCAAAGAAAGAACACCACCTCCGGCATTTGCGGTTACCTCTAGGCCGTCATTGCCGAAGCTGCGAAATTCTAATTCGAGTCAGACGGAAGTGAAGGATATACCTGCACAACCAGAAAGAAAGACTCTAGCAACATCGGATTACCACGGCGTAAGGCAGCGGAGCTTGAGCATGGTTCCTTCTTCTTCTGCCGGTTCGTTTCCTTCAACGACCGCTTCAACCAGGAATTCAAAAGTTACGAGTTATTTCACATCGCCATCTGCGACAGATGTTTCTACCAAGGGTACAAGTTCGGACAGCCACACGAGGATTTCGCCAATTGGGGTTGAAAAAACGACTACTGTTCGATCCGCGCTTGGTGTTAGGCCAAAAGGCAACACGATGATCACCGGGGTACCGTTGTCTTCTCAAATGCCGAGACATTTCAACCCTCCGGATCGGCGTTTCGCCACTGTGAGGGGAAACAGTCCCTCTAGTTCAACAGGTGATTCCAGCAGCGGCCTTGCGCCTCACACGCCTCGGAATAGTGGCGAAACACACATTTCACAGGACAGAGACCAGAAACGGCCGTCAACAATGAAGACTGAGGAGCGGAATAAGGGCAGCTCTGGTATGGGAGTCAAGAGGCAGAATGCACATACAAAGAGGAGGAGCGTCAGCTTTGAGGATGATGTTCGCGATCTGAATAATAAGCCGAGTAGAAGCCATATTAGAGAAGCGGCTACGGCTGGTTCGGATACTGTTGGTAGTGGTGGGAGTCATGTGCGAGAATGTGCGAGGGCTGGTCCGGATAGTGATGAAGAGGAAAAGGAAAGGGAGAAGGAAAGAGGAAAGGAAGAAAAGCGAAAGGAGAGGAGGAGACAAGAGACCCACGCAGCTATTGAGGTTTGACCTTTTGCCGTATCGATTATTTTAGCATTACTAAATATCCCTTCCCTTAGCTCGGCAATGTTATGCATGGACCCCCTCCCGTTCTCGACGATGACAATAATGACATGCCAACCAACCCGACTATGAATCGTCGCATGTCAGGTTTTAATCCTATGATGGTCATGAATACCATGAACATGCCAATGACTTTTAACCCCCCTCCAGGACCAGCCGGATGGGTCCCAAGCATGGCTCAGCCGATGGTTTCCCCAGGTCAATTTATGATTCCTCAACCTTCCAATCCTTCCATGATGGCAGCCCATCAGCAGGCGATGATGTTTGCAAAACAAGCCTACCAGATGGCTGTCGCTCAACAAGCTATGGCTGCTGCTGCTGAGGAATGGGAGCGTGGCTCTGCCCTTTCGGGATTTGGAAGCGGGGGTAGCGTTTATGGTAGCACAGCGCCTTCAATGATGAATGCGTCACCTGGCATGGGTGGGATGAATATGATGCCTGGAATGCAAGGCCACCCGGGTGGGGGGATGTGGCCATATGGTGGGATGGGGGCTGTTCCGCGTTTTGGGAATTTCCTTTCTCCTGGTGATATGCAATTCAACAGTTCGCGCAGCGATCATGGCGGGCCTGGTGTTGGTACTCGCACGTCGGGTAATTGGAGCACCTCTAGGAGCATGTATGGCGAATCTTTTGGACAACAACCCAACCAAAGCTCTTCAAGGAGAGTAGCATTGCAGCAGCAATCTGTCAGACCACAGACATGGAATGGTGGACGTGATTCGGTGCATTTTCCACCAGTGCCACCGGTGCCACCCATTCCTGCTTCCAGAAATATGACTGGAGGGGGCAGTCCTGAGCCTAGAGGACCATCTAGATTGAGGACCAGTAGTCAACCTGTGACTCCTACTCGAAGTGCTTTTGCTCGCAAAGCCATCCCACCGTCGAGTTGGCGTCCGGCTGGGAGCTGAGTTGAAATCAACTTGTTATTTCTTTCTTTTCTTGATTTATGGTGGCAAGACAGTGTTCTTTTTTTCCCCATACTCCCAAAAAAAAATCTGCAGCGACTTTTTACATGACTCGCGTTGAGCATTCCCATTGCATACATGACATTTTCCATTTTCCTGTCCTTTCTCATTTTTTCGTGGCATAATTCAAATACGAATATTCACCTACCGTTCGGACATCTAATGACGCATTCTTTAACATCTCATCCCCCCCCGTCACACCAGGTTTCATTTTTTTGTAGTTGTACTGAATGTGAAAGTAGCCAATGGCTTGGTGTGTAATTCTACGCATTACATAATAGGTCATTTTGATCCTGTACAAACTGTACAACACGCCGCTGGCGCGACCGTTGATACTGACAACACTCAACACTGAGATGCTGCAACTTGGTGGCGTTGTCATGGTTGTCCGTCAGCTCGAAATTATTCTTGAGTCCAAATCCTGCCACGTCCAAGTCAATTGTAGAAGCGCGTCCTACAAAACAATGAGAGGAGTTGTTCCACAGAAAAAAAAAACCTCGAGCTCTGGCGAGAAATTTCTATCTTTGG
>Ga0307517_10001927_pt1 | contig 33965 bp, 31 predicted proteins | sample 23_EM_MG_FD_194515 | JGI IMG/M metagenome (GOLD analysis project Ga0307517, IMG submission 194515) | Populus trichocarpa ectomycorrhiza microbial communities from riparian zone in the Pacific Northwest, United States - 23_EM | ecosystem: Host-associated > Plants > Roots > Unclassified | place... | reverse complement strand
AATTTTAGCAAATTCAAGCTCTGGGACGTGGAAATGGGCAGCAATGGCCTGGGTTATCCCGTACAAAAGGTCTTCAACGCAGGCCTGAATGTTAGTTTCAATTAAAGACCATTAATACAAACTCATGAATAAATATACGCTGACCGGAATACTTATAGGGATCCTGCTCCCGGGTCTGATCTCCTGTAAGAAATACCTGGATGTGGTGCCAGACAATGTGGCCACCATCGACAATGCTTTTACCATGCGCAGCCAGGCTGAGAAATACCTGTTCACCTGCTATTCCTATTTACAAAGGGACGGAGACCCCGAACAGGATCCGGCCATGCTGGGTGGCGATGAGCTCTGGGAGAACGATGACAACGGCGGTATTTATAAGAACATCGCCAAAGGATTGCAGAATGTAGTGAACCCCTATGCCGAGAACATGGATTACATCTACCGGTCATTAAGGGATTGCAATATCTTCCTGGAGAACGTCGGCAAGGTCCCGGACCTTAAAGACGCGGAAAGGAAACGCTGGATCGCCGAAGTGAAATTCCTGAAGGCTTATTATCATTTTTATCTGCTGAGGAAGTACGGCCCTATCCCCCTGGTGAAAGAGAATTTACCCGTCAATGCAGATGCCACCCAGGTAAAGGTCTTTCGCGCGCCAGTGGATTCCTGCTTTAATTATATCACAATGCTCCTGGATGAGGCCATCCCCGGACTCCCGCTGACCATCGACAACCCTACCAGGGAATTGGGACGCGTGACGCAGCTGATCGCGCTGACCTTTAAAGCCAAAATGCTCGTGACGGCCGCCAGTCCCTTATTCAATGGGAATACCGATCAGCAAAGCTTGAAGAACCACGATGGCACCCAACTCTTCAATCAAACGGTATCAAAGATCAAATGGGATTCCGCGGCAGCTGCCTGCAAACGCGCTATAGAGATGGCCGACGGGCTGGGCATGAAACTGTACTATTATCAGCCCGCCTTCCAGCAATTCCAATTGTCGGATACCATCATGACGCAATTGAATATCCGGAACGCCATTACTGAGAAATGGAACAGCGAGATCATTTGGGGCAACACCCTGATGAATACCGGCCATTTGCAGGAACTGGTCACACCCTTCCTGGACGCGCGGTACCTGGACGAGACCGTGACAAAAGGATTGTATTCGCCGACTTTGAAAATTGCAGAAATGTATTATTCCGGTAATGGCGTGCCCATATCGGAAGACAAGACCTGGGACTACCCCTCCCGGTATAAGTTACGGCAGGCAACGGCCCCTTACAAGATCTATATCCGCAACGGAGCCACCACTGCAGGATTGAATTTCGACCGTGAACCCAGGTTTTATGCCGACATGGGATTCGATACCGGCATATGGTACGGACAGGGGAATTATGATGACAGCCAGGATCAGTCCCTCTTCGCGCTGTCGGCAAAATTCAAAGAACCCCAGGGTGTGGGTAAGCCTGGTTACGCCACCGTTACAGGATACTATATCAAGAAATTAGTGCACTATCAGAACGTGATCGTGCAAACAGGTTATTCCGTATCGGCCTACCCCTGGCCAACGCTGCGCCTGGCAGACCTCTACCTCCTCTATGCGGAGGCATTGAATGAATCGCAGGGCCCTGTGGACGATGTACATAAATACATAGACCTTGTCCGGAAAAGAGCCGGGCTCCCCTCCGTAACGGATGCCTGGACGCAATTCTCCTCCAACCCCGGGAAATTCACCACCCAGAACGGTATGCGCGATATCATCCACCAGGAAAGACTGATCGAAATGGCTTTTGAAGGACAACGGTTCTGGGACCTGCGCCGATGGAAAGAAGCCGCCAAAGAATTGAACACGACGGTAATGGGCTGGGACGTCAATCAGACGAACGCCGCCGCTTATTACGTTCCTAAGAAAATTTTCAATCAATCCTTCGGAGTAAAAGATTATTTCTGGCCGATAAAAGACTACAACATCACCGTTAACAGTAACCTCGTACAAAATATTGGCTGGTAATTGTAAATGAAAATCGAAATGGAAAAGACAACTGCAAATAGAATACATTTCTTCCTTTTATGCCTGCCCCTCCTCCTGGTCGCAGGATGTAAAAAAGAAGACAGGCTCGATCACATCGATCTCAGCGCCCCCGCGCCGGCACAGGTCAGCAATATAACGATTGCGGCTACGCCGGGAGGGGCCATGATCCGTTACAAAATTCCAAAAGACCCCAACTTTTTCTATGCGAAGGCCGTATACGAGATCCGGCCCGGGGTAGCCCGCGAAGCGAAATGTTCCTACTATAACGATACCCTCGCCATCGTGGGCTATGGCGATACCCTGAGCCACCCGGTCAGGATCTACAGCGTCGGCAAAAATGAAAAAGCATCCGAACCTGTATCCGTCAGCATTATTCCCCTCTCGCCACCCGTAAAGACCGTTTTTAAGGACCTCAACCTCACCGCCGCATTCGGGGGAGTAAGGATCGCGTTTAAGAACCCATCCCAGGCCAACCTTGCCATCGAACTATTGATGGACAGCACCGGTAGCGGCGCCTGGACGACATTGAACACTTTCTATACCGGGGCCCTGGAAGGAGCCTTTTCCTACAGAGGCCTGGATTCCGTACAAAAAAAATTCGCCGTGGTGCTCTGGGATCGCTGGAATAATAAATCGGATACCCTGATCAAAGCGCTTACTCCTTTGTATGAAGAACTGATCCCTAAAAATAAATTTTCCATCCTGCAGCTGCCGACGGATGTCTACAAACCTGCGGAGGCACAATATGGATTGGCAAATATCTATAATGACGGGACCTTCTGGAACGGAATATGGGCCTCTGCCAACAACTCTGTCATCCCTCAATGGTTTACCCTGGACCTCGGGCAACAGGTCATACTGAGCAGGTTCAAGGAATTTCAGGTCAATGACAATCACTTTTATATCGCTTCCGCCCTGAAAACATTTGAACTATGGGGCTCGAATAACCCCAACCCGGATGGAAGCTTTGACGCCAGCTGGACAAAACTGGGGACCTTCCACTCCTTTAAACCTTCCGGGCTGCCGATGGGGCAGACCAACCAGGACGACTATAACTATGCCTGCGTTAACGGGGAAGACTTTGAATTTGAGAATGTCATCCCTGCCATTCGTTATGTCCGGCTGAACGCCCTGGAATCCTATAGCAGCGCCGGACAGATCGTCATCTCGGAACTGACCTTCTATGGCCAGATAAAACGTTAGGCCACATTTTAAACACAAAATCTCAAGGCAATTTTTATGAAATCAATATATATCGTTCCAACCTTATTGCTGCTCCTGTTTTTTTCCGCCTGTAAAAAAATGGATAGCACCTACCGGCAATACGTCGTCGTCGGCGGGATCCCTTACACCGGCAAAGCGACCTCCCCTAAAGCCTATGCAGGTCATAACAGGGTCAGGATTACCTGGCTGAGAGGCGCCGATCCCAATGTAACGAAGGCTAAGATCTTCTGGGATAATTATGCGGATTCACTGGAAGTAAGTATCCCCGAAGACGCGGATACGATCAGCGTGATGATCGACCAGTTGCCGGAAAAGGCCTATACCTTCGAGATCAAGACCTATGATAAGAACGGCATACCCTCGATCCCCGTCGAAGTACTCTCGGGAGCATTCGGTGATAAATACCAGTCGGAATTGATCAACCGGCCGGTAAATTCCGTATTGCTCGATGCGAATGACAAGATCACCATTAAATGGGGAAATGCGGATATCTCCGATGGCGCGATCTTCACGGAATTGGAATATACGGACCTTTCCGGGGCCACCACGACCCGGCGATTCCCCGTGAGCGAATCCTCTTCCGAGCTCACCGACCTGAAAGCGGGTACGGTCTTCCGGTACCGCACCGTATTCGAACCGGATTCACTGAGCATAGACGAATTCTATACCGGCTTTGCCAATCCCGGGGATTTCTCCTTCGACAAGAAGAACTGGAGCATCATTGCCTATTCCACCCAGCATTCCGATGGCGATAATGCCGTCATCAATTTCATCGACGGCACGGACGCTACCCGCTGGCATACCCGGGCGGGAGGATCGAATTACCCTCACTTTGCTACCATCGATATGGGCGTGCAGCGAACGATCACAAAATTCGGCGTTTGGCGGACCACCTTCGAAACCGGCGGAGACGACCGCGCGCCCGACCAGATCCAATTCCTCACCAGTACGGACAATATAAGTTGGGCGGATCAGGGTATTTACCACTTCAACCGGATGATCAATGGAGAACAAACCTATCTGATGACATCCCCGCCGGCGGCCAGGTATTTTAAATTCGTTGGCGTGTCAGGACCCCAGGATTATATGGTTATGGGCGAGATAAGCGCCTATGGCTATTAATTTTCGGAATAGGCACAAAAAAAAGGGTATGCCTGATAGCATACCCCTTCAATGATTAAAATATATAAACTTAGATAACTTTTACATTAACTGCATTTAATCCTTTTTTACCATTTTCAACATCATAAGATACATTGTCTTTATCACGAAGTTCTCCTCCCTGAAGGGCCGAAGCGTGGACAAAAATATCAGGACCGCCATTTGACGGTGTAATAAAACCGAATCCTTTGGATTCATTGAAAAACTTAACTGTTCCTTGCATTATTATTTATTTAAGAACCTGTAAGATAGCTTTTTAATGCGAGCCTTCCTAATAAGTCTGTGTCCCACGACTAGGAATTCGTTCCGTATCTGGGAATATGACCATTGCCATTATAAGTCATAATATACTTACTATCAACCTCTTACAGTCTGGCACCCCTATTGAAAGTAGCGCTGTATCATTGAACCCGAAAACTACCTATATGTTGACATCTGTACCCGCAAAATTCGATTATAAGAGCCTGTTGCTTTTTTCCGTGGCCCTTTTCGCCATCCTGCCCGCAGGCTGCATCTCCGGTGCGGAGAACCCTTCGGCTGCGTATACCGGCAGGTTTCCCCTGAACGTTCATGCCAGGGTCTTCGTCAATAATTATATCCAGGAAAATAAGGAAGTCCTGCAGGCCGTGCAGCGCCGCAGCCAGTCGCCTTTTAAATTGATAGACGCCATCTTCACCCGCTACGGGCTTCCCAAAGAAGTAAAATACCTGGCTGTCATCGAGTCCGAGTTGAAGCCGACTGCCCTTTCGCCCGTAGGCGCCCGGGGGCCCTGGCAGTTGATGCCCGGGACAGCGCAACTGCTGGGACTGACCGTTAACGCGGACCAGGACGACCGTACACAATATTATAAGAGCACCGTCGCGGCAGCCAAATATTTAAGGGACCTTCATGCCGAATTCGGGGATTGGCTGCTGGTGGTGGCCGCTTATAATGGCGGAGCGGCACAGGTCTATCGCGCTATTAATAAAGCCGGCAGCCGCAATTTCTGGGACCTGCAATCTTACCTGCCGGCAGAGAGCCGCCTGCACGTAAAGAAGTTCATCGCAACGCATTATTATTTCGAAGGCCAGGGAAGTGTTACCACTTTAACGAAGGCCGAATGCCTGGCCTGTGCCGCCACTGCACTGAAAGCAGGGACCCTGGCGGTCAATTCGCCATCATAAGTCTTTGCGATTGAACCTCCGGACCGACAGGTAAAGCGGCATACCTATCCATGCCATTAAAAGACAACAAGAATAGAAACTTCCCCACCTGCCACCAAAGAAGTCCTTGAATACGGCGCCTGTATAGCCCATCATGGCGGAGACGTCCATCTTCAACAGGATCACGATCCTTCCGAGGTCGATTGGGTTCAGTGAGCTAAGGACAACGGATGCCTTTTCGAGCGGGTAATCACTGAACTGAAATAAGAGGAAGAGAACGATGCCGTCGTAGATCAGGGAGAAATAGAACCATAAAAGAATGGCAATACCAATCCCCTTTGCCTTGTCCCTGGTAAGGATGGAAGCCAATATGGCCAGGGATACAAATACCAATGTCAAGCCCGTCCCCACGGCAATCAGGGCCGCTCCCACATTCGACGGACTGTAGATCAGGATAGGAAGCCCTACGCCCAGGAGGAATGCGAGCACCATGGAAATGGCCAATCCTGAAAAAATACTTAGCAGCAGGCGCGTGCGCTTCAAGGGTTGCGACAAGAGCAATTCAATGAATTCGGCCGAATTATAAATATATATAGTGGCGAAAATGATGCTTACCAGCGGTACGATGATGAGAACGACGTTCAATAGGCTGAGTATCCCTTTGGCGCTATTGTCTTCCAGGTTAAAGACGCTCAAAGAAATGGCCAGCAGGAAACCCGTATACGCCAGCATTATTTTATTCCGGATAATATCGCAGATAATATATTTTATGAGCTTATTCATGGCCCTTTGATTGAAAGAATTTTCCTTCCGCCGACCGCATGATCCTGGCGATGGCCCCGGACAGCCTCTCTTCCCCGGTATCTTTTTTTAATTGCTCCATCCTTTTATGAAATTTCAGACAGCCCTCTTCCAGGTAGATCACTTCGCTGACGATCTCGTCCAACTCACTAAGGACATGTGAAGTGATCAATATCAATTTCCCCTTCTGTCTTTCTTTTATGATCTTCTCTTTCAGCAATTCTGAAGAAAGGGGATCCAGCCCGGCGGTTGGCTCATCCAGTATCAGGACATCCGGGCTGAACAGGAACGCGAGGCAGGCGCCTACTTTCTGGCGTGTCCCTCCGGATAAGGTATGCATCCGTTTGTCCATGATCCTGTCCAATTGAAAGGAATGGACAAGTTCCTCGTCTACCGTAGATGCATTTTTTTTTCGGATATCCCGCAGCATATCAAATACCTGGGCGATGGTCATGTTATCCGGGAACCTGCCAATCTGAGGCATGTACCCTATTTTAGAACGGTATTCCCATTCACCTGCAATATTGCTGCCATTGAACGATATAGATCCGCTATCAGGCACCACCATTCCCAGCAGACATTTTATGAGACTGGTCTTTCCGCTGCCGTTCGGCCCTATCAACGCTATGCTTTGTCCTCTGCCGCAGGTGAGGCTGATATCACGCAATGCCTGTACCTTGCCAAATTTTTTATGGACGTTAACTGCGGTGATCATGGGAATCGTATGGGCTTCATAAGTGGTTTGTCGTCTTTAAGATCGCCCGGCGTAATGCTGGGTATCACTTTTTCTGTTTTATCGAGCAGCCCTACCATAAAACTATGAAACAACATCATGACCGCTGGGTTCTTCTCCGCTATCATGGAATACAGGCTTACCGGATGATAAGGCAGGTCCCCGATGCCATTTCGATCCAGGTCATAGCCTTCGTATTTGTCCCAATAATTACCACTAAAGGAATTCAACACCAGGCTTCCGTTCGTCGCTACATCGAAAGTGTTACCGGTAAAATTATTTCCCGTGATGGTGCCATCGGAGCAACTGGCCTGAATTTTCAGGGCCCAGCCATTCCCGGAAAAGGTATTCTCCCTTACCAGGATTCGCGTGGTCCCTTCCATATAAATGCCACTGGTATTATTGATAAAATGATTGCCGGTCACTTTGCTATCCGTAATTTCCTTCATGAGGATCCCGTAGGCGGATCCCCCCCAATTTTCAGAAAAGGTATTGCCCAGCATCCTGACCCCATGCGAGAACATCACCGATACCCCGGCGGCATTATGGCGGAACAGGTTATCCTGGTAGGTATCATTATGAGAGAACATGAAGTGCAGGCCATATCGGACGTTGCTATAACTGCGATTTCCACGGATCAAAGAATTGGTGACAAATTCAAAATAGATACCATCCCGGTGTCCTGTGATCTCATTGCCAAGGATCTCCATAGTATCGCATTTCCAGCAGTGGATGCCATTCCCCGACTGGATCTCATTGGCGGCATCGGAACGAATGATGTTGCCGGATATCCTGCAATTGGACGAGCCAAGACTATAGATACCAAAAAAAGTATGGTCCAGGATATTTGACCGGATAGTCACATGCCGGGCATTGTAGATCTTTATCCCCGCTATATCATGCCAGCCCGAGACGCCGCTGTTTTGAAGATGGAAACCTTCTATAGTGACGTCGTTCGATTGAACGGCAATGATCTCATATTTTCTTTCCCCATCCAGCACGGGCAAGCCAACGCCTTTCAAATAAACGGGCCGGTGGATGATCAATCCTTTTTCCCTGTATATTCCCTTTTCTACGATGATGGTATCGCCCGAAGCCGCCAGATCCAGGACATGCTGTATGGAACGATAAGGTCCCGCCTGATTGACATGCCAGGTCTTACCTACGGCCATCCACGGCAACGATAGCAATACTATTATTTGTACAAATCTTTCCATAAGACCGGTTGACCTTGTAATTCATTTTTGTACTTGTTCATGCTGTCAAGGAGGACAAATGCAGCAATATCGCCGTTCATTGGGCTATGGATGGCAGGACTTCTCAACAGGTAGGAAGCGGCGGCCTTGGCCCACCGTCCATTTCCCGAAAAATCGGCAAAATATATTTCTGCGATCTGGCTTTTGGAAAGTCGGTCCGATTGAAGGTACCCCAACAGGCAATGCATATCGTCAAATTTGTACGCTTTACCCTTCTGCGTGAGTACTTCGAAAGCAAATCTTCTGTCCGTGATCCCCATCTTGCAATAGTCGCAGTTGTCCTGGCCGTACCGGATGGGGCTGGGGGTCGTGCCGCAACCGGCCAGCAAAATCAATAGGAGTAATACTATCCCTGAGGCAAGGGAAGAGGGAATAAGGCCCTTGCGCCGGATTTGTCTTCTTATTTCCAAAAATGCAGCAAAGACCAGGAGTCCCCCCACTCCCGCAAAGATCCACCCTCCCGTATCGGGTATGGAGTAAGCACTGAAATTGAGCAGTTGTTTGTAGCCGATCAGCGGCGGTTGATAGGCCATCCCAGGCACCTTGATAGGAGCACTCTCATCCAGGTTGTGTCCATAATTATACTCCCATCGGTAAAAATCGATCATGGAAATAACTGCGGTCAGCAGGAATAGTCCTACCCAGGTATAAAATAGCCTGCGCTTGTTGAGGAGGGCCATCAGCAATCCAATGGACAGGAGCCCGCCTATGATATAAGGCAGGGCTATGAATTCAACGAAATCACGGGTATGCAAGGTGCGCATACCTATATAATGGTTCAATCCATTGACGATATCGACATCTCCCCCGATCTTATGGGCATAGATCTTCAATACCAGACCCTCCGGGTATTGAGGTGCGGACAACTCGATCCTCCAGATAGGCAGGAAAAGCACGAAGAGCATGGCGATGGAGGCGATCACCGTGATCAACCTTGCAACTCCGGACATTTTACCGTTCATGATCGATTTTTTGAAGCAGGTCGCCTGCTGGCGGCATCCTGCTTTACCCCTTTAATTCTTATTCAGTGTAGAGTCCCCATCCTTCCTGTTGGTGCCGTAAACGAGCGGCACACTGCTGCCGGCCGCCGATACCCGGACGTACCCCTGCATTTCCTGGTGTAAGGCGCTGCAGAAGTCCGTGCAATAGATCGGATAAACCCCCACTTTCTCCGGCACCCATTTCAAGGTGCAGGTTTCTCCGGGCATGATCAGGATCTCCGCATTGGCAGCCCCCTTTACTGCAAACCCATGGGGGATATCCCAATCCTGCTCCAGGTTGGTCACATGAAAATAGACCTCGTCGCCCAGCTTCACCCCTTCGATATTATCCGGTACAAAATGAGATCGTATGGCGGTAATATACACGTGGATCTTGTTGCCCTCGCGTACCACCTTGGCCATTTTTTCTCCCTTTGACACATAGGGATGGTTATTCTCTTCTATCTTAAAGAATTTGACGGAATTTTTCGAGATCATATCCGCCGGAAGGGCCTGGGCGTAATGAGGCTCGCCAATGGTAGGATAGTCCAGTATTAATTTCATTTTTTCCCCGGAGATATCATACAGCTGGGCGCTCTGGGCAAGCTCGGGCCCTGTTGGCAGAAATCGGTCCTTGGTGATCTTGTTATAGGCTACCAAGTATTTCCCGAACGGTTTTTTGCTATCACCTCCGGGTATCATCAGGTGACCGACCGAATAATAAGTAGGCGCCCGGTCCAATACCTTCAGGTCCTTGATATTCCATTTTACCACTTCCGAAGAAACGAACATGGACGTATAGGCATTCCCCTTGCCATCGAACTCCGTATGCAGGGGCCCCAGGCCCGGCTTTTGGACCTCCCCATAAAGAGCCGCCTCGTACTTGATGACCGGTATCCCTTCGTAATCTCCTTCAAATTGCTTGTCGGCAATAGCTTTCAGCATTTTTGTATAGGAAAAGACGGGGATCAGGGCCGCCAGTTTGCCGCTACCGACGATGTATTCGCCGGAAGGATCGACGTCGCATCCGTGGGGGGATTTCGGGCAAGGCATAAAATACACCATATCCTTTAATGCTACGGGGTCCAGTTCGAGTACCTCCGTTTCGGTGACGGAAGCGGCCGTATGTATCTTTTCATCCAGGAGGTTATGCGAATAGGTTACCTGTTTCTTCACGCCTTTTCCCTGGCGAACGTATTCTTCCGCTTTTTTCCAGTTCACGGCCATGACAAAATCCTTATCCCGAAGGGATGCATTCACTTCTAATAAACTATGCGCCCGCTCTGTGTTATAGCAGGAGAAAAAGAACCAGTCGTGAGAGGGGCCCTTGCCGGCATGACTCAGGTCAAAATCGATTCCCGGCAGCACCAGTTGAAAGGCTATTTTCAGATGACCGGACCCGGGATCCACACTGATGAAGCTGACGGTGCCATGAAAATTCTTCTTATACGAATCGATCGGTACATCCAGGTTGTCGCCGATCGGGACGCTAAAGCGGGTGCCTGCCACAATATATTCGGTATTTTCCGTAGCAAAGGGCGATGAATGGTTACCGGCGCTATTCGGTATTTCCAGTATCTCTTCAGTCCTGAAAGTAGCCAGGTTGATCCGCGCTACCCGGGGAGTATTATTGGCATTGGCAAACAACCACCGGCCATCGGGCTGCCCATCCGTCTGGGAAAGCTCCAGGTGATGTTGGTCATCCCATGGAACAAACCCATGCGAGGTGTTGAGCATGGCTTTCGTCTCTTCGCTATAGCCGTAGCCATTCTCGGGGAACACGGAAAAAACCGGGATGAGCTTGAGTAGCCTGCCGGAAGGTAACCCATAAACGGACACCTGGCCGTTGAAGCCGCCGGATACAAAATTGTAAAATTCATCGTATTTCCCCGGCTGGACATACACCTTTTCCGCCGCATCGGAACTAATGGTGGTAGCGGCATTCTTTGGCTTGCAGGCAGAGAAGGCAAATGCCAGCAGCAGCGCAATAGAATATAACACCTGCTTGATCCTATACATTATATCAGGGATTTTATGTTTTATGCACCTATTTCACCCCATCGTTCTGACGCATGAACTCGAGGGTCTTACGGGCATCCTCGTCCGTCAGATGCTGGTTAGGCATCTGGACCAGGCAGATCTCCAGCAGGGACTGGGCTTTGGCGTCTTTCACCAGCATTTCTTCCGTATTGGTGACGAAATTCATGATCCATTCGGGCTTTCTCCTTTCCGTTACCCCCTGCCACCCCGGTCCGACCAGCTTTTCGCCCGTTAACTTATGACAACTGCCACATTTCATGTCAAAAATAGATTTCCCTGCTTCCGCCATGCTGCGGTCCAGCTTGGGAGAAAGGTCGACATGAGAAAATTTCCCGATCCCCTTCACATCGGTAGACAGGGTATCTTTCTTCACTGCCGAATTTTGTGCGTCAGCCGATTGTGAAGGATCGTCTTTCTTTTCCGAGGCATTGTTAGTACAGGACCAGGCTATTGTTGCCATCAGAACGATCACGAAGTATTTTCTCATTTTTGGCGGAGTTGGGTTGAAAGATCGGCAAGGATACAGCTCTCTGTCATGACTCAATATGATTGAGATCATATTTTTTAAGCATGCGAACTGAAATTATTGTCGTATTTTCATATTCTGCATATGATACATGTCTTCTTCCTGGTTGCAGTCCGTCAACGGTCCTGATTAATAGCGTTACTGGTTTTGGCCCTTTTTTGGCCAATGCTTCAATTAACGTATGGTATGATGATCGATATCACTTTATTATTATCTCTCGGCGCCATCCATCGAAAGGTCCTTAAAGCTCAGGCCATCTTCTGCCAGGATGAAACAGCCCATTTTTACTACCAGGTCATAACGGGGAAAGTGAAAATGGTCAGCTGTAATGAAGGCGGAAAAGAATTCATCCAGGGTATTTATACCAATGGGGAAACATTCGGCGAACTGTCCCTGCTCGACGGAGATCGTTATGCGGCCAGTGCAGTGGCCGAAGAAGACAGCATGCTGATCAGGCTTGGTAAAGAGCGCTTTATTCAATTATTGAAAGAGGATCTTTCCATTCATTTTGCGTTCACCTGCCTGCTGGCAAAACGCCTTCGTTTTAAATCCCTCCTATTGAATGAGCTATCTTGTTATGGTCCCGAGCATCGTATCATCACTCTCATCAGACATCTTAAATTGATGAGCAAGGTCCCCGTACAGGCATTATATAAAGTCGATCTGACGAGGCAACAATTGGCAGATATGACAGGGCTGCGGGTGGAGACGGTGATCAGAGTCATCCGGACATTGTACGGCAAAGGAGCTCTGATCCTGGAAAAGGGCAAAGTCTATATGTAAATCTCATCAACATGCAAGGAACTGAATTCGTAAAATTCCGGCGCTGGTCCATCTTATGCCTCCTGAATTTCCTTCTTCTTTCGATCCTTGGTATTTTGCTGCGTTATAAGATCGCCTTACCATTACCCGGAGTCAATTATAAGTTCCTTTTAAATGCCCATTCCCATTTCGCCTTTTCGGGTTGGATCTCCACGGCTCTTTTTACGACCTTATTATACATCCTTTCTGCATCAGGGATCCGCATCGGTAAGGCCTACAGCTACCAATTTTGGTTGGCGCAGATTGGCAGTTTTGGCATGTTACTCAGCTTTCCTTTTCAGGGCTACGGCCCGGTGTCCATCTTTTTCTCCGCCCTGTCCATTCTATTTTCCTGGTGGTTTACCTGGCAATACTGGAAAGATATGGGAAAGAGCGGCCTGTCTCCGTCCATTAAAAGGTGGGTCAGGGCTGCGCTGTTTTTCTTTGTCTTATCCGGCGCCGGCCCCTGTTTCCTGGCTTATATTATGTCTCACAAAATGGTGGCCCCCGAGCTCTATTTTAATTCCGTGTATCTGTTCCTCCATTTCCAGTATAACGGATGGTTCAGTTTCGGGGTACTGGCCCTATTCTTCTTCACTGCGAATTACTACGGCCTGCCCATGGACGAAAAAAAAGAGCGGATATTCTTCCGGCTTATGGCGGCTGCCTGCATCCCGGCGTATTGCTTATCGCTCCTATGGATGGATCCGCCTGGCTGGATAGTTGCCATCGCTGCAGTGGCGGCCTGTTTGCAGCTGGCAGCATTGGCGGCCTTCTTACTGCTGGTGAGAAGCTCCTGGACGCATTGGTCGGGGCTATTACCTTTCCAGGCAAAACTGTTCTGGGCATTGTCCTTTTTTGCCTTTCTCATCAAGCTTCTGTTACAGGACTTATCGGTGATACCGTGGCTTGGAAGATTTGCTTTTGGTTTCCGGCCCGTGATCATCGGATATCTCCACCTCGTGACGCTGGGTTTCCTCAGCTTTTTCTTAATTGGCTACTTTATACAGGAAAAATTGCTCGATCCCGGGCCGCCAGGATGGAAAAAAGGATGGTGGTTTTTCATTTCAGGCGTATTGTTGAACGAATTTTTGCTGCTGCTGCAGGCTCTGTGGGCTATAAATGAAAAGAGTTTGGCTATCGCCCCTTTTTTACTCTTGGGCTCCGCAGCGATCATTTTCGCCGGACTGGCCCTGATGTTCATTGGCCAGTTCACAGGAAAAAAGCCGGCGCAGATGAAATTCCAACCCGGGAATGAGCAACTGCGCCGGCTTTAACTCTAATTATCGCAATGACTTAAACCCTTCGCGGATATCATTCACCAGCAGTTCAGGTTGTTCCCAGGCAGCAAAGTGGCCGCCCTTGTTATGTTTCTTGTAATAGACCATATTGGGATAAGCTGTCTCCGCCCAATTTCGGGGAGCCTGGTAGAGTTCGTCGGGAAAAGCGCTCACGACCACCGGGACGGTCACGCCTTTGGGGCTAAGAAATCCCTCCTTATTCTCCCAATAGAGACGGAACGAAGAGATCGCCGTGTTCGTCAACCAGGTCAGTGTGATATTGTCCAGAACGTCATCACGTGTAAGTCCCTCCGTTTGTCCGGCAAATACGCGGGAGATGAGCGCCAGACTGGGCTGGTCATGGTCCAGAAAGATGGTGGCGAGGCCGACAGGCGAGTCTCCGACCCCCAGCAGGGTCTGAGGACGCGTAGCCATAAAGAAGGCGTAGTACACGTGCTTGTAGGAAAAGACCAGTTGGTCATACGCCTGTTTTTCCTCCGCTGACAGGCCGGTTGGAGCAGGAGCCCCGCCAAAAGCCGCCTTCTCGAGTTCCGCCGGTACGGCGCATGGGAAATTGGTGGCAATGCCCAGTACATCTTTGGGTGACTGTACCGCCATCAGATCCGTAATGACCCCACCCCAATCGCCGCCTTGCGCGACGAATTTCTTATACCCAAGACGCTTCATCAATGTTATCCATGCACGGGCTATTCGGGGCGGATCCCAGCCAGTAGTGGTTGGCTTGCCTGAATACCCGTACCCGGGCATCGAAGGGATCACTACATCAAAAGCATCTTCAGCCTTTCCACCATAGGCAGTAGGGTCTGTGAGGGGACCGATGATCTTCAGTTGCTCGATGATCGAACCTGGCCATCCATGTGTGACGATGATCGGCAGCGCATATTTGTGTTTCGAACGAATGTGAATAAAATGAATGTCAAGTCCGTCAATTTCTGTTATGAACTGGGGCAAAACATTCAGTTTGGCTTCCACTTTACGCCAATCATACTCCGTAGCCCAATAGTTCGCGAGTGCCTTCATGGTCGCGAGCGGAACGCCCTGCGATTGATCGTTGACCAATTCTTTTTCCGGCCACCTGGTCGCCAGGATCCGGCGTCTCAATTCATCGAGCTCTGCCTGTGGGACATAGGTTAACGTAAAGGGGCGGATCTCGTCCCTGGACAACATTGCCGGAGCAAGCGTGCTTTCTGTCTGTTGCATAGTTTAAATTTTAATTTGTTAAATGGAAATTGTTCCGATAAATGTATTAGCAACCTCCATCAAAATCCAAGGGGCATTTTGCCGTAGCGGACAAAATGGTCTTTCATCCTGACATTTTAGACCTTTATATGTACCTTAGTCGTATGCGACCATATAAGATATTCGCCCTGCTTTTACTCTGCTGTTCTTACAACGCCGTTCATGCCCAGCCCAAAACAGATCCGTTGCTGAAAGATCTCTTATCGGGCAACGATAATACCGTTTTACAGCAGGTATTGCTGCATCCCGACACCTACCGGCCGCAGATAATTTATACCCGGATAGACCGCAACAAGAAGAATAAACCCAGTTTTTCCAACTACTATTACCATGTTGACTCCCTGCTGTATTTTAACCCTGCATCGACCGTAAAGCTGCCACTGGCCCTGCTCGCATTGGAGAAGCTGAACGAACAACCTATACGAGGTGTAAATAAATTCACCAGTATGCAGTTCGACAGCGGCTACAACAGCCTGAAAGCGGAGTTTAAGGACAGCACCTCGCAAACAGGACTTCCTTCCATTGCCCAATTCATACGAAAGGCTTTTTTGGTGAGCGACAATGACGCCTATAACCGCCTGTATGAGTTTGTCGGCCAGCAAACCATCAACCGTAAGCTGCATGAAAAAGGTTACCCGGATGCGCGGATAAGCAGGCATTTCTGGAGAATGACTGCCGACCAAAACCGGCATACCAGCACCATACGCTTCCTGGATAAGGCCGGCAACCTTATTTACACGCAAGGGCCTGCGTTCAATACAGACTCCTTTGATTATAGCCATATCAACAAAATCGGCATCGGGTACATGAACAGCAACGACAGCCTGGTGCAGGAGCCTATGGACTTTACGCAGCACAATAATGTGTCGCTGCAGGATTACCAACGGATCTTGCAGAGTGTGCTCTTCCCTTCATCCGTACCGGCCCGGCAACGGTTTAACCTTACTAAAGAGGACTATGCATTTTTATACCAGTACCTTTCGCAATACCCTGCCGAAACGAATTATCCCAGGTACGACAGCACCACTTACTACGATAGCTATGTAAAATTCTTCTTTTCCGATAGCGGGCACAGGGCCATGCCTGCGCAGGTACGCGTTTTTAACAAAGTGGGTTGGGCCTATGGTTTTTTAACCGATATATCCTATGTTGCAGACTTTGAACACAATATCGAATATATGCTGACCGCAACCATCTATGCCAACAGCGATGGCATTTTGAATGACGATAAATACGATTTTGCAACGGTCGCTCACCCTTTTATATACCAGCTTGGCCAAACCATTTACCAATATGAGTTGCGGCGTAAAAGAACCTATCCCCCCAACCTCTCGGCATTTAAACTGCAGTACGAAAAACGCCTGCCCGACCATCGGCCGGTGATTAAAAATGTAGATAATTAGATACCATTGAATAATATGAATTCGATAGAAGAAGTAATAGGATCCACGGATATTTACCTGATAGATCAGATCATGAAAGGCAGGTATAAACCGGCTGACAGCATCCTGGATGCTGGTTGCGGATACGGCAGGAACCTGCATTGGTTCCTCCGGAATAAGGTCGACCTATACGGCATAGACCAGGAGGCCAATGCTATTCATGATCTGCAGCGCCGGCATCCGGCGGTCGCGGAGAGGTTCCAGCAGGCGCCGGTAGAAAAGATACCTTTTGAGAAGGATCGATTCGACCATATTATCAGCAGTGCGGTATTACATTTTGCAAAGGACACCGCACATTTCCGGCAGATGCTCGCAGAAATGGTACGTGTTTTAAAACCCGGAGGCTCGATATTCATCCGGATGACGACCGATATAGGTATTGAAGATAAAGTGCAGCCGGTTGGAGATGGCGTGTATGACCTGCCGGATGGTTCCCGCCGGTTTCTGCTGACCCGGACCTTACTCGCAGATAGTATGCGAATGAACCAGTTATCCTATCTGGAGCCGCTGAAATCGGTCAATGTGAATGATATCCGCTGCATGAGTACGTTGCTGTTGACAAAATGAATCGAAGGCTTTTAGCAAAATCGATGTAATGGAAAGGATACCAATAAGGCAAATCCAGGCAGCGCGAAAAGAGTCAGATCTCTCTGAAAGCTTCAGCATCCGGAATATTACCGATCTGCACGCCGGGGAAGACATAATACAAGCGCTTCATAGGCATGATTTCTACTATATCCTTGCTTTACAGAAAGGATCCGGTAATCATGAAATAGACTTCACACCCTATACGGTTGGCGACCATTCTCTTTTCTTCATGCGCCCGGGCCAGGTACACCGGCTTGCCCTAAAAGCAGGAACTACGGGATATCTGATGCAATTTGGAGATAGTTTTTACTTTCCTCCCGATAATGGTCCAAACCGGACATTACGCAAAGCAAGTGCCCTTAACTATTATCAGTTTACCGATAGCGGGTTTCAAAGGGTGCATCGCCTATTGACGTATATCTTCCAGGAATATACCGGCAAAAAGGAAAACTACGAGGAGGTCATCCAGGCGAACCTCGGCATTTTCTTTATCGAGCTTTCACGGCAGCATAGCAGCGCGCCTTCCGGTCCTGTTAACCTTTACCTGCAGGAACGGCTTGAAACGTTCTTAGAGCTTTTGAAGGAAAATTTCCTACGTCATAAGCAGGTATCTGACTATGCTGCCATGTTGAACCTTTCCCCCTACCAGCTTAACGCCATGACGAAGGCGACGCTGGGCAAGACCTGTTCGGAGCTTATCAATGATCATATCGTACTGGAAGCCAAAAGACAGCTGCTCGCAACGTCCAACCAGGTCAATCGAATAGCTGATCATCTGGGATACGAGGATGTTTCCTATTTTATCAGGTTCTTTAAGAAGCAAACAGGTCATTCTCCCGAGGCTTTTAGACATAACTTCCGGTAAATCCCGGATAACTACAGTTTTGTCCTATCATTCAGCCTGCCGGATAAGTTACTTTTGTAGCAATAAATTAATTGGCTAAAAAGTAATGGAAGGCATGAGCACGAAAAAAGATTTCGACGTAATAATAGTTGGAGGCAGTTATTCAGGACTTGCTGCAGGGCTGGCATTAGGCAGGTCACTGAAACAGGTCCTGATCATCGATAGCGGCGAACCTTGCAACAGGCAAACGCCCTACTCGCATAACTTCCTCACCCAGGACGGAAATACCCCGGGATCGATCGCAAGCCTGGGAAAGCTGCAAGTGCAGTTCTACAACACCGTCGCGTTCTTCAGCGGCCTGGCCACCAAGGGAACCCGTACCGGCAAGGGTTTTACCATTCAGGTAGCATCCGGGGAATCCTTTACTGCAAAGAAATTAATTTTCGCCACCGGTATCAGGGATATTCTTCCTGAGATCGACGGATTTGCTGCATGTTGGGGGATCTCGGTCCTTCATTGTCCCTATTGTCACGGATACGAAGTACGCCATGAAAGTACAGGCATTTGGGGCAATGGGGAGACCGGCTATGACTTATCCAGGCTTATCTCGAACTGGACAAAGGATTTAACGCTGTACAGCAACGGACCCTCGACATTGACCCTTGAACAAGCAAGGGAATTGGAGAAGCACTCCATACAAATAGTGGAAAAAGAAGTGGAAAGCCTGGAACACATCGATGGATACCTGCAAAATATCCTCTTCCGGGACGGCACAAGATCTTCCGTGAAAGCTATCTATGCCCCTGCGCCTTTTGAACAACATTGCCAGATCCCGGCATCCCTGGGATGCGAACTAACGAATGACGGCTATATCAAGGTCGATGCATTTCAGGAGACCAGCATTCCCGGGATTTTTGCCTGTGGGGATAATGCGACGCGCCTGCGTACCGTCGCTAATGCAGTAGCCATGGGAACAACGGCTGGTATGATAGCCAATAAGAAGATCATTTTTGAAGACTTTTAAAATAAAAACCATGAAAATAATCATCGTAGGGGCAACAGGCACCATGGGAAAGCACCTGGTAAGCGTATTGGAAAAAGATCACGAGATCATCAGGGTCGGTTCCAGGAGCGGCGATCTTCAGGCAGATATAACCTCACCTGGATCGATAGAGAACTTATTCCGCCAATCGGGTTCCTTTGACGCGCTGATCTGCACGGCAGGGCCCTCGTATGTCGGTCCCTGGAAAAGCATGACAGATAAGGAATTCCGGAGAGGCATCGATGGCAAACTGATGGGACAGGTCAATTTAGTCCTCATTGGGCAGCACCATATCCATCCCAAAGGTTCCTTCACTTTGATCGCAGGCGCTTTGACGCATGAGCCGGTGTTGAACTTCGCCAGCGCAGCGGCCGCCAACGGCGCCGTGGAGGCATTTGTGCGCGCAGCGGCCATTGAATTGGGAAATGGTGTTCGCATTAATGCGGTAAGTCCCACTGTTCTGGAAGATTCTCCCCAATATTTCCCATTCTTTCCCGGGGATATCCCTGTCACGATGCAACGGCTGGAATACGGCTTTCGTAAAAGCCTGTTCGGTGCGAATACGGGGCAAATAATAAGGCCGTAGCCCGGCCTTCGTAATAGCTGCCCTTTTGCTTCTTCAACAACAAAGCTTGAATTTTGTTCGAAGGATTATTTTTTAATCCATCTCTTACGGAGATAGTAAATTCTTACCTAATTTAGGTACATGAACACCTATACACTTTCTTTCCAGGAGATCGACAGAACAAAGTTGATGCTTGCAGGAGGCAAGGGCGCCAATCTGGGCGAACTGTCCGGGATCGAAGGGATACAGGTGCCGGCAGGCTTTTGCGTTACCACCGAAGCATATAAAAAAATAACCGGCCATCATCAGGAGCTTAACAGCCTGCTGGATGAATTAATGCATTGCAAGGTGGAAGAGAGGCGAAAGATCAACGATCTCAGCGCAAAGATCCGTAAGACCATCGAAAGAATACCCATTCCTACCGATATAGCAGAAGAGATTGCGGGCAGGCTCACCAGGTTGGGTGAAAAAGAAGCCTATGCCGTACGATCCAGCGCAACTGCAGAGGATTTACCGACGGCCTCTTTCGCGGGACAGCAGGATACGTATTTGAACATCTCCGGAAAGGAAGCCATCCTGCAACATATCAGCCAATGCTGGGCATCGCTCTTTACGGAGAGAGCAGTTATTTACCGCCTTCAAAACGGATTTGACCACCGTAAGGTCCAGCTGTCTGTCATTATTCAGAAGATGGTCTTCCCGCAAGTGGCAGGGATCTTGTTTACTGCCGACCCCGTCACTGCTAACAGGAAAGTAATATCCGTTGATGCCAGCTACGGACTGGGTGAGGCCATGGACTCCGGCCTGGTGAATCCCGATACCTATAAAGTGCGCGACGGCAAGATTATCGACAAGAGGATATCCACTAAGAAACTGGCTATTTATGCCTTAAAAGAGGGCGGCACGAAAGAACAGGAGATTGAGCCGGAGCGGCAGGACAGGCAGGCGCTGAAGGATGAGCAGATCCTCCAGTTGGAGCGCATGGGCAGAAAGATCGGGGAACATTTCGGCAGTCCCCAGGACATCGAATGGTGTTTGGTGGATAATACCTTCTATATCGTCCAGAGCCGGCCCATCACTACCCTATACCCCATCCCCCGGGCGAACGATCAGGAAAATCACGTCTACGTATCTGTCGGTCACAATCAAATGATGTCCGATGCCATGAAACCATTAGGATTGTCTTTTTTCCTGTTAACGACCAGCGCACCCATGCGTATAGCCGGAGGACGGTTGTATATTGATATTACACCATTGCTTGCTTCACCTGCCAGCAGAAAAACACTGATAAATGATTCGCTGGGAAAATCCGATCCCCTCATAAAAGACGCGCTTATTACTATCATCGAGCGGGGAGATTTTATAAAAGCCTTACCGGATGATACTAAAGAAGCAGGTGCCGGTAACAGCAATAAAGCCGGGCCGCATGCGAATTATCAAACACTAAACGATTACGATCCGGCCATCGTTGCCGATTTGATCAACGGCAGTCAAACATCGATAGCAGCGCTAAAACAAACTATCCAAACGAGATCAGGATCGGATCTCTTTGATTTTATCCTGGAAGATATTCAGCAATCAAAGAAGAACTCATTGGATTCGCAAAGTTTTGCTGTGATTGTGACGGGCATGAATGCTTCCTCATGGATCAATGAAAACATGAATCGATGGTTAGGTGAAAAGAATGCGGCAGATACGCTTTCTCAATCCGTCCCCAACAATATTACTTCGGAAATGGGTCTGCAACTGATGGATGTCGCAGATGTGATCCGCCCTTATCCGGAAATAATTCATTATTTGCAACATACAAAAGACGATCACTTCTTGGATGAATTGGTTAAGTTTGATGGAGGAAAGGAAGCCCGGAACGCTATTGATGCTTATCTCGACAAATACGGAATGCGATGCGCCGGAGAGATCGATATTACCAGGGCCCGTTGGAGCGAAAAACCAACGGCGCTTCTCCCCGTTATCCTCAGTAACATCAAAAACTTTGAGCCCCATGCCGGCCATCGGAAATTCGAGCAGGGGCGACAGGAAGCTTTGGAAAAAGAAAAGGAGTTATTAGCCCGGTTGGCATCCTTGCCGGATGGCGAAAAAAAAGTCAAAGAGACCAAACGAATGATCGGCCTCGTCCGGAATTTGATCGGTTACCGTGAATATCCAAAATACGGCATCGTTAATCGCTACTTCGCTTATAAGCAGGCTTTATTGAAAGAAGCCAAACAACTCGTACAAGCCGGCGTACTTCATGAAAAAGAAGATATATACTATCTCAGTTTTGAAGAGCTTCGCGAAGTGGTGCGCACGAATAAACTGGATTACCAGGTCATCCACCAACGAAAAGACGAGTACAAGATCTATGAAAAACTAACTCCCCCACGGGTCATCACCTCTGACGGCGAGATCATTTCAGGTAAGTACAAACGGGAACATCTTCCTGCCGAAGCTATTGCCGGTCTGGCTGTTTCTTCCGGGGTCATAGAAGGGCGGGCGCGTGTCCTCTTGAACATGGAAGATGCCGATCTGGAAGAGGGAGATATCTTAGTCACCTCTTTTACTGACCCCAGCTGGACGCCCCTGTTCGTATCCATAAAAGGCCTGGTCACCGAAGTGGGCGGACTGATGACCCATGGAGCAGTGATCGCACGTGAGTATGGCTTGCCCGCCGTTGTCGGAGTGGAGCATGCTACCAGGCTGATCAAGGACGGACAGCGGATCCGGGTGAATGGAACAGACGGATATGTAGAAATACTATAAATTAATAGGGTCTTTCATTAATCCCGTTTGATGAACTTATAAGTTCGCGCATTCCCATCTGACTTGACCTTTAAGAAATAAACCCCTGACCCCAGGCTGCTGACATCAACCGACGGGTTGGTGGACGTCAGCTTACGCTGGCCCATGCTGTTAAAGACTTCCAGGTACACCGTGCCCATCACCCCTCCGACGTACAGTCTACCCGAGACGGGATTGGGATAGATAGTAGGTTCCTTTTGGGTGGAGAGGTCATTCAACGCTGCCACAGCCGTGGTTGGGGCGATGGCCATACCGCCTGGCACGGGATCGCCAAACAATTCGATCTCCGCCAGCTGCAGGATCGTTCCGCTGTTATTAGACAGGTTGAACCGGTAGTATGAGTATGCCGCAGTATTATTGAATTTGAAGATCCTTTTTTGCAGGCGACCGGGGAAATCCTCATTGGTACGCGTGTCAATAGTGGTCCAGCTGCTGCCATTCGTCGATCCCTGCAATGTCCAGTTCAGGGGATCCCGCTCCGGCGCATCATTGGCGGAGGAAATAGTATAGCCTTTTACCACGTAGCTCGACGGCGCCTGGTATTGGATCCAGCCGGATGCATTGAACGTCAGATATTTGGTATTGACGTTGTTGTCGATCAGGTTGGTGTAGGCTTCGCCTGACGGAGAGCCCGTCTGGTACTGCGCGCTGATGGTCCCTCCCAGGTCCGTGATATCGATGCCTTGTGGCGCCGGGTCGATGGGAAGGCCATTTGCTTCCCGCATTAATTGAAAAATATGGTCCGGTCTTACTACGATATGGCTTGCATCCAGGGAATTCATTACATTCTTGAAATTTGTCGGCTTCACATCTGTCCATGGTTGCGCCTGGATAATGATAAATCGGGGTGTCGTCCCATTCCATCCTGAAGACGCAGCGGCGATGGCATCTTTCATCGCCTGTTCCCCCGTGCAATAATTGCAGGAAAGCGGCATGCCCGGAAGGCTTTGTTTGTAGATGGTAAGCGGTCCACCGGTGTTCTGCGCCGTCAACCCTAATAAGGATGGCGCATAGTCGGCATAGCTTTCCCCGACGTTCTGGTTTATTCCGCCTGTGATGGTATTCCAAACGGTCACCACCCTAAACCCGGCCCTTTTGTTGTAGTCTTCAGACTTTGTGACAAACTGGTTTAGCAGCGCTTGATTGGGGAAATTATTGGGATAGGCATAGCCATACCCTGATGGACCAGAGATCAGGTTGTCATTGTTGGTGGAGGTCTGATGATAATAATTCAAAGCGCCCGGCATTGCATCCAGCATCGCCGGAGAAAGGGTCCATCCCATCGGAACCGAGCCGCGATCGGGATTGTTCCAAAGCTTGCGCATCAGGTGCTCCACATACTGTAAGTTGTCGCCATCGCTTAGTATGAACGCAACATAGATCTTATTCTGCAATGCGGGCTTGGCCGGCATGGGTTTTGGCGTTACGGTCCTTGAAGTACCACTGTGGACCGTCAGATTGGAACAATAATCACTGGCCACCGTTGCGATGCCATAGCTGGATGCCCTGGTTATGCCAGAGCCTTCTTCAGGCCACCAACCCGTAAAGACCGCGCCCGAAGGCATGGAAGATAAGAAGCTGTTCAATAGCGTGCTTTCAGCTGATACATTGGGATCCAGCCAGATCACCGCGGCGCCCAGGGCAGCGGCATATTCGCGTAAACCGGCCCGATGGGCTTCCGGGCTCAGCCCGATGATCATCCGGTGATCCATGGTCGGCCAATAGGTATTGAACAAGGTCTGGTACACCTGCAGCTTGCTGCTAAATTGTCCACGTAAGTCCACCAATATGGGAAGATTATAGGGTGCTGATGTCAATCGGGATAATAAGGACGGTGAGGCGATGACCGCCTTTTTATCTTTTGCCAGCATGGTGGCGAGGTTGACCGTATGCGACTGGGCGGGATCGTAGACGATCAGGCCGGCTATTTCGCTGCGGTACTTCGTGATCAGCTCCCAGTTGTCTGTATGTTCTGTCCAGGTCAGGCCTAAGGACTGCATCCAGGTATAGGGCCCTTCCGCAAAGGCATCGCCTTCATAGGAGAACATACGCGGTTGGGTCCTGTTGACGATACCCTTAAGGGAGGAAAACAGATACATTTCGGCAGTATTGTCCTGGCGGGCGGCAACATAGTCCACCTTAATATAAGCCCTTCCCCTCCAGTATACCCGCAGCTCGATGGCATGATGACTTACAGGCATGGTGAACGGCAAGGTAAAGCTTATATAGTCTGCCGCTATCGGAAATTGCTGGCGGGTGAGGGCCTGATAGGCAAGGCTCGCCCCTGTGGCGGCATCTCTGACATCGATGTCCGCGACGGAATCGTTATTCGCAGTGTTGTTATCGATCTTCATCCTGAATTCGGCAAGGTATGATCCCGCTGTCAGGCTCGTGTCGTAGGGTCCATAGACCATATGGTTATTGGCGGCATCGACGCCCGTCTGGCAAAGCCACCCATCCGTATCCAAATGCCCGGTATTATGCCCGATAGAGGGGCCTTCGGCTTCCCAACGCCAGGACTTTTCATTCAGATAGAAGAGATCCTGGTTATTGGCCCGCGTGGGGAAGGAAGGCAGCAACTGCCCCTGGGGCCAGGTGGGCTGGGCTACTAAAGAAGTAGTCAACAGCATTAGTAATGGCAGAAGTACTACCATAAAAATCACAGGATGAGTAAATTTTTGAGTCATGGTCAGTAGGATTTTATTCCGTTTATGATAAAATGCATAAAAGAACCGCGCATGTAAACTACGCGCTACTGAGGAGCCTGTGAGGGAAGGAGTAGAAACGTTAATGGGAATTGGAGTTCCGAATGAAGAGCAATTTAAATTATGAAATATTGCGGGAATTAAAATATTATGACGGGTATTTTTTTCAAGCTAAGGGTTTTTTTGTCCGGCCAATTTCCAATGTGCTAAAATTTGCCTTGCTAAAATTTAATTGCTGGCAAGCAGCTGATATTTGATAACCCGGATGGGGTGTTCCAACAGTTCTTCGAATTGCCGGAACACCTCCTGAGTGTAATCCTGTTGAAGATCCCAGGCAAGGTCCTGCTCACTTCTCCAGATCTCATATAGCAAAAATTCTCTGGGGGCATCTCTGCTCTGCACCAGGTCCGCATACAGGTTACCGGGTTGCGCGTGTACGCGCGCCAACTGGGCTACCAGTAGGTCGATTAAAAGCTGCTCCTTCCCCGGCTTCACTATCAACTGGCCGGTGACCACAAGGGGGTTATCCATTTTTTTACATTTAAAAGGTGATACTTTTTCCTCCATCAACGACCAATTCGATCCCGGTGACAAATCCGCTGTTCCCGCTGTTCGCCAGGAAAAGGGCTGCCCTGGCCACTTCCCCTGCGCCGCCAAACCTTTTCAGCGGTATCTTTCCCTGGACGCCGGCTGCAAATTCCTGCAACACCGCCTCGGGTATCCCTGTTTTTCCGTAAATGGGTGTATTGATAGGCCCCGGGCTGATACAGTTGACACGAATATTCCGGGGAGCAAGTTCTACGGCCAGCGTCTTTGTCAGGGACAGGACGGCGGCTTTTGCGGCAGAATAGGTCGATGAACCTTCCAGTCCTATATGAGCCACGATACTCGCGTTTAAAATGATATTGCCTCCATCCGGGATTAAAGGCAATAATTTTTGAATGGTGAAGAACACTCCTTTGAAATTGACATCGACGTTCTCATCGAAGATCTCTTCGGTGGTGTCGCCGAATGGAGCAAGTTTGAAGACGCCGGCATTGACAAATAAAGTATCGATCGTCCCGGAGAGTTGACGAACCCTGGCTGGCAGTTCCTGGATATCTTTCATTTTCCCGGAGTCGGATACCAGCCCCTGAACGCCTGACCCCAGAGATGCGACGGCCTCTTTTACCGCCGCTTCCCTCCTGCCTGTAATGATCACATTTGAGCCCTCCGCCAGGAAAAGCTTTGCCGTTTCGTACCCAATGCCGCTGTTCGCGCCAGTGATGAGGATTGTCTTTTTTGATGATGTTGCCATAAAATATACAATTGATTAATGATGCACAAAGGTACAGCGGGGCAACAGCAGGGCTTTAACACGAAAGCTATTTTCTTCGGTAGGAAACGGAGATGTTCATCCTGAATTCGGATGGCGACATTCCCGTTGCCGCTTTGAAGATCTTGGCGAAATAGGAAGAATCAAAATAATTCAACTGGGCGGCAATCTCCGTCACCGACAGGTCCGAATACATAAAAAGACGCTTTGCCTCCAGAACGCTTCTTTCCCTGATCACTTCCGTGGCGGTCTTTCCCGTTACCTGTTTTACGACGTGATTTAAATGATGGGGTGTAATATGCAATCTTCCGGCATAGGATCCCGGCGTCAGGTTTTCCGGGAAATGTGTTTCGAGGAGTCTTTGGAACTGTTTGAATAAAAGCAGGTAAGGTCTTGCTACGATATTGGACGGATCCGATTCAACGCAGCGCTTGATCTGCGCCATTAGTATATGTAGATACGACTGCAATATCGACGGTGTGGGATCAGGGCGTTTTTTTTCTTCCGCGATGAGATGGATGGTGCGGATAATTTCCGAAAAGCTCTTTTTATCCGGCCTCAGGTCCGGTTGAAAATAGACGTTATCCAGGAAGATCAGCTCGAACAGCTGTTCCCGGTTGCCATGATTCTGCAAAAAAAAGTCGCCTGTAAAAAGAATACTGCCGCCCTTTACCCTTTTCCACTCTTCGAAACGGTGCACCTGGCCCGGGGAAATAAAAAAAAGACTGCCCCGCGACATCTCATACTCCCTGAAATCGATCACCTGCAGGCTCTTACCTTCTTCGATCCAAATGATCTCATAAAATGAATGTTTATGCGTTTCTTCGACGTCCGGCTCTTCCATCACATCAAAGAAGGTCACCTCCAATTGCGTTGGGTTGGCCGGTTCATTGATGAAATGCCCGATAGAATAATGACGGAACAGTGGTTGCATAGTCCAAAAATAGCTGAATTAAAAGGATGTCAGCTCTCCCCGCGCGAAAAACCAACCGTCTCCCGGTAGGTCTGGGGAGAAACTGCAGCATTTCTCTTAAAAAAACGGCTGAAATAGAACTCATCGCTGAATCCCAGATCGGAAGCTATTCTTTTTACCGGCTTGGCAGTGAGGTACAGTTCGCGTTTGGCTTCGATAACTATCCGCTCGGCGATGAGGTTTGTCAACGTTTTTTTGAATTGCGCCTTGCTGATCCTGCTCAATGCCCTGACGGAAATATTAAGCAGATCGGCATAGTCACCGGCGCTGTGCTTCGTTTTGTAATGCTCTTCGATGGCGTCCTTTAATGTCTGAAGCACAAAGGGCTCCTTTTTGCCAGGAGTCGTAGCGGGCGGACTTTGCTTCAACCGGATCCTCGATGCATTGATCAGGAATATCTTCAAATAGGAGACGAGTAACTCATATTGAGCTAAAGCCGCATTTTGCATTTCTGTCTTTAGTTCATGAACGGTAGATAATAAGGACGAAAGTTCATCGCCTTCCAGCGGGACGACCGGAGAATCATAGATATTATTGAACAGTACGCCATTACAGGCGATCTCCTGCTGGTGTTTATGGATACAGAAAAAATCAGGATGGAAATTTATCAGTATTCCCTGGAATTCGGCATCGGCGACAATCTTAAAAGGCTGATATACCGAAAAACACATCAGGCAGTTCTCTTCGAAGCGGCGCTCGGAAAAGTCCGACCGGACCTTCCCGGCGCCTTTCGTTACCAGAATAATAGAATAGTAATTGTAATTTTTTAGCTGTTGGAAATAGGAGCCATCCTCAAAGGAAAAGACTTTAAAAGCTAATGCCTTTGTTTGCGGGTTGGTGAGAGTAAATGCGGTTTGATTCATCAAAATTCGCTGCTTAACTGTTTAATCAAAGTAGTTTCCTGTCTGTATAGGATATCTCCAGGTCGTTAATACTGGCGAAACGCTTTCTCATCAGGCCATTTTCATCAAATTCCCACAACTCGTTCCCGTAGCTCCGATACCACTGGCCGTTCTGGTCATGCCATTCATATTCGAACCTCACGGCCATCCTGTTATCCCTGAACCCCCACAATTCCTTCTTGAGCTTATACTCCAGCTCCTTTTCCCATTTCCTTTTCAAGAACGCCTTCACTTCTTCCCGTCCGTAAATAAATTCCGTTCGGTTGCGCCATTCGGTATCGATCGTATAAGCAAGGCACACTTTTTCAGGATCCCTGCTGTTCCAGGCATTTTCTGCCAGCTGAACTTTCTCCATTGCCGTCTCCATCGTGAACGGCGGGATAGGTAGTTTCTTTTCCATAATAAAATTTAAACTGCCGCGGTTTCTACCAGCTCCACTTCAGGGAAGTCCACCACTGGCTGGCTGGCTTTGTTAAAATAGTTAGTTAATATGTTTAAGCCTACATGGGCAATTATTTCGGCAATTCCTGCATCATCATACCCGGCGCTGCGGACGGCGCTAAGATCTGCATCGCTGGTTAACCCTTTCTTTTCTACCAAGGCCTTTGAAAAATCCAGCGCCGCCTGAATTTTCGGATCTTTTGATAAGCCGGTGCGGGCATCGGCTATAACATCCGGATCGAGGTGCGCAAGCTTTTCGGCGATGAAGCTATGCGCCGCATTGCAATACTCGCAGGCATTCGCATTTGCAACGGCGATCGCGATCAGGGTTCCCAGCTTATTTCCCAGTTTACCCTCTCCCAGGGCGCCGCTCAGGGAAAGATACCCATTTAAGACAGCAGGGGAGTTTCCCATGGTGCGCATCATGTTAGGGACCATACCCAGTTTGCTTTGTATGACATTAAATAAGTCCTTTGATTTACCGGTTGTTGTTTCAGGATCGAGTGCTTTTAATCGTGGCATTTTTATATATTTTTTGTTTGTCGACATTGACAAGACAAAAATATCGGTAATGCGACGCCGGGGACATGGACAAAGGTAGCCATTGCATGGACAATAGGGATACTTTCAATAACTTTGCCCATATTCTAAAAAAGATGGTGGGAAAAATTATAAGGTTGGGCAAGATATTGTTTGAGAAGGCCGGAAGCGAAAAGTTGAAATACAATTTTTTGAAGGCAGTCCCTTTTTGGGTTGGTTCGATCATCGTCGGTCTGATCGCTGTTGTATACACGAAGCTGTTCGCCCTGGCCGAGCAAGGGACCGCCTATATCTTCCACCATTCCATTTATCTTTTTTTTGCCGTCACGCCCTGCTGCTTTATCCTTTCCTGGTGGTTGGTCAGGCGATTTGCTCCTTATTCCAGGGGCAGCGGCATCCCGCAGGTCATGGCAGCCATCGAACTGAGCTCTCCCCGTACCCTTGATAAGATCCGGCAGCTCCTAAGCATCCGGGTCATCGTTATAAAGATCGCTTCAAGCCTGGTAATGGTATTCGGCGGCGGGATCATCGGCCGGGAAGGCCCCACCATCCAGATCGCCGGCTCCGTATTCTGGAAGATCAATCAATGGCTTCCCGCCTGGTGGCCGAAGATCTCCAAAAAGAATATGATCATGACAGGAGCCGCCGCAGGCCTGGCGGCTGCCTTTAATACGCCCCTGGGAGGGATCGTTTTCGCCGTGGAAGAATTGACTAAAACCCACATCAACCAATTCAAGACAGCCCTTTTTACGGCGATCATTATTGCCGGTCTGACGGCGCAGGCATTCTTAGGACCCTATCTATACCTGGGCTATCCCGATGTCAGCAACCTTTCAGGCTTTATTTTCCTTCCTGTCATCCTCGTAGCTTTGTTGAGCGGCCTTACCGGCAGCGCCATGTCCAAGTGTATGCTCCGGCTTATCCGATGGAAAAAGACCTTTAAAAAGGATTACAAGCACCTGGTCTATTTAATTGTTTGTGCGTTGATGGTCGCAGCCCTGGCTGTTTTTTTGTCGGAGAGCGTATTGGGCTCGGGGAAAGGATTAATGACAAGGGTTTTATTCACCAATGACAAATATTCCCCCTGGCATATCGCGTTACTCCGGGTGATTGGCCCGATAGTATCCTTCACTGCGGGTGGTTCGGGAGGGGTATTTGCTCCTGCCCTCGCGGCTGGCGCAGGGGTCGGCTCTCTATTCAGCGGCTGGTTTCATCTGTCCCCAACCGATACGAACGTTTTGGTTTTATCCGGGATGGTCGGGTTTTTAACAGGGGTGACCCGCACACCCTTTACTTCGGCCATTTTAGTGCTTGAAATGACGGACAGGCACAACCTTATCTTTCACCTGATGCTCGCAGGAATGGCTGCCAGCCTGTCCGCCTTTCTTATCGATAAACACTCTTTCTACGACCATCTGAGAGAAGAGTGCGTCCAGGAACTAAATCAGGTTGAACCACCGCCAGACAAGGCGCCTGATTAAATCCGGGGGCTTATTGTTTATCTTTTATTTCCGGCCAGATCTTGTCGGCCTTTTGAATATATCCTGGCTGATCCTTTACCCACATTCCCTTAACTTTTTCATTATAATTGAAATACAATTTGTCCTGCAAGATCGTCCAGGTACCCACTTCCGTTGGAGCTTTATGCCCCTGTGAAGTGCCATAGGCGCAATATCCTCCGTACTGAGGCGCGTACTTTTCAGGATTGTCCTTGAAGCGTTGCAGGTTTTCCTTATTCGAAAAATACCAGGTCGCTCCTTTCCAGGAATAAGAAAGGTTATCGGCGCCCATCACAGGTTTGGAATCCGTAAAGAAAGCCACGGCGTCATAACCTTTGATGGCCTTGCCGTCCGGAGAATATATTTCGGATTTCTGTGCATGAACCTGCGAGACAAAGGCCATAACGATGATGGCCAGAGAAAGGATCTTTTTCATACTAATTCTTGTTTTTTTAAAGAAAATTCTTTGCATGTTTTTTTGTTTCGGCAAAATTGCAACAATGGATCGCATGCGACAATACCTATTCTTCCCGAAGTCTTAACAGATCTTCCCAATCTCCCGCCAACGGAAAATCGAGAGGCGTATTGATCAGTGCCTGCAAATAATTGGCGATGATCGTATAACCAATGACGATCACAAGGTCTACCAGGTTCTCATTCGTCAGACCCGCCGCGAAGAAAGTCTGTAGCAAGGTCTCGTCGCACCGGCCCTTGTTCTCCGCCACGCTCCTGGCAAGGCTTACGATCGCATCGAGCTGCTGATCGAAACGGGCGCTGCCTGCCAGGATCTCCCCGATCTGCTCTTTTGTGAACCCGTTCATTCGCGCGATCTCCGAATGAGCCGTCAGGCAATACTTGCAATCGTTGACCTGGCTGACAATTAAATGGATGGCCTCCCGCTGCCGGGCATTCAAGGAGCTTTTCCCATTCTCAAGCGCCAGGTATGTGCTCAACGCATGGGCGGACCAGGCAAATCCGGCATAGAGGTTCGGAACAGTCCCAAGTATAGAATTAAGTTGATCAAAAATTACCTGGTTCTCCGAAGTCACTTCGTTGCGCTGCGGAATTTGAAAACTTTTCATCGCCATTTGTTGAATTTTTGTTAAAACTCAAAATTGAGAAAAGTAGCTGTAATAGAAAATGACGATCCTGCCCGGGTTATTACCAATTCTTCCTTTCGGGTGAAATAGACAAGCGTTCGGGAACAACAGGTATTGTCCCGCGACCTATAGTCCGATAGTTTTGTTGCATAAAAATCAAATATTATGAACTTTTTTAGTAAGAAGAATTTATGGCCGGCGGCATTTTTACCGCTTGTGCTGGCTGCCTGCAAGAAAGACGGCCATCCCGGCGGCGGTACGTCGCAGATGGGAACGCTTACCGTGGAGAATGTGCTTCATTCGCAACCACTCGTCGAGTCCGGAACTTTCCAGGGGACAGGATCCCCCGCCCTTATCCTTCCCGGGCAATCCGTGACGATCAATTTTTCGGCAGCCAAAGGAGAAGCGCTGAGCTTTGCCACCATGTATGGCTGGAGCAACGACCTTTTCTTTGCCCCCGCCAATCCGGGGATCATGGCCTATGACAATAATGGCGACCCGGTCGAAGGCGATGTGTCCGACCAGATCCACCTTTGGGACAATGGTACGCGGATCAACCAGAAGCCCGGCGCAGCCGTTACCCATCCCGGCACGGCGGATCATAAGAATATCACGGAAGTAGCCGGCCAGGACGATCAGAATAATAACTATCTCCCCGCCTGGCAATTGGTACACGCTACCATGAAATACAATGGAAATTCCACTTTCACCCTCACGCTGAAGAATATCTCCGGCGGTACGGGCAACGAAACTCCGCTGAGCCCGGGTGTCTGGTCAGTATCCTATACAGCAGGCGGGCAATTGCTGGCGCCCAACCCCTTATACACAAAGGATCAGCCCACGGCCAATGGCCTTACCAGCATTGCCGAAGCAGGGGATAATTCCGCTCTGTGGTCCTATGTGCATGGTATCACCGGTATTTTCACTCCATTATCACCCGTCCTGGTGGTCGTCTACAATGGCATCGACAACCCCATCTTTAAATTGAACGAGAACGATCGCGGCCAGGGATTGAAATACCTCGCGCAACGCGGAGTCCCCGACACGCTGGCCAACTACCTGAAAAAGCTCAAAGGCGTAAAAGCGGTTTACAACCTGGCGGAGGCCACTACCCGGGTTCTTTTACCAGTGATCAACGGACAGGCTGGTGGAAAAGTATCGCAGCAGATCAGCCTTGCCTCCGGTGACCACCTGGCGATCGCCACTATGTACGGGTTCTCCAATGACTGGTTCTTTGCGACGTCCGTCAGCGCCAACGACCTGGCAAAGGGCGGCGACATCTCTTCGACCGTCCACCTATATAACGATGGGACCGCCATCGACCAATTTCCGGGTGCCGGCCTGACACAATTCAACCTGGCAGGCACGCCCCTGTTTGAAAATGTTCCCATTTCCCTGGTTCCGAACCCTAATGCTTTTACAACCTTACCCTCCATTTCAGATATTATTAAAATAACACTGCAATAATTTGTAAGGATTTTGCCGGGGCGCCTACTAACCCTGTAGGCGCCCTTTTTTTGGGTGGCCGTTCGATCATCGAAAAGTATTAAAATTACCCTTAATATGAAAGGAGTATTTGAAGACAAGGTCACCCGGGGAATGTTCAGTATCAGCGTGGGAGAACCGGGATTTAGGGGCAGGGGGATCCTCGACAAAGGCAAAGAGACGATCAATACCATTGTTTACAATATGTGCGGGCCCCAGGGAGTGGTGATCGACAACATTAATTATACCATGCCCGGGAGTTGCGTGCTTCCCCTGGTAGCGAACCAACATTTCGTTTTCGATCAGCCGGAAAACCTGGTAGCCTGGCAATTCAACCGTGAATTCTATTGTATTGCCGACCATGACGCCGAAGTCGGATGCGTGGGCTTCCTTTTTTACGGCATCGAACATCCCCTTTTCATTCCCTTGTCGGACGAAGACCGGAACTTCATTTCCATTCTCGAGATGCAATGTGTGGAGGAGGTAGGA
>Ga0307517_10001926_pt1 | contig 33977 bp, 31 predicted proteins | sample 23_EM_MG_FD_194515 | JGI IMG/M metagenome (GOLD analysis project Ga0307517, IMG submission 194515) | Populus trichocarpa ectomycorrhiza microbial communities from riparian zone in the Pacific Northwest, United States - 23_EM | ecosystem: Host-associated > Plants > Roots > Unclassified | place... | reverse complement strand
CTTAAAAGTGGGAGGGGCGTTCAGGAAATACGGATTAGAAATAATGAGGTCATTAGCTATTTTTGATGCCGGTTTTTCAAGGTCCTGCACAAAAAGTTTATTAGCCAGTCGCCCGGTATAAACATCAAAGGTGCCGCCATTTTCTATTTCCTTATCGTCGAGGTAAAGCTTATTGTAGGTTCTTTTATTTAACACCATACCCTGCAAATAAGTATTATCAAAACTTACACCCGAACCCGAATTGGTGATCGTGAATTTTTTACCATTCTCCAGGTTAATAACGGCTTTCTCAAACTGGGGCATGCCTATCTGGTATTCGGTCTGACCGGGTTGAATGGTATAAATGCCTAATGAACTCATTACATACCAGGCCGACATCTGTCCGCAATCCTCATTTCCCGACAGGCCATCGGGCTTATTGCTATATTCTTCTTTTAGGATACGGTTTATCCAGATCTGCGTTTTATCCGGCGAATCGGTAAAATTGTATAAATAAGCCATATGATGGCTGGGCTCATTGCCGTGAGCGTATTGACCAATCAAACCAGTAACATCTGCCTGTTCGCGACCGCTTAGTTTTGAAGTTGTGGTAAATAATTCATCCAGTTTGGCTTCAAACTTGTCTTTACCGCCCATCCGGCTAATCAGCCCTTCAACATCCTGGGGAACAAGAAATGAATATTGCCATGCATTGCCCTCGGTGTAGTTATTGTTAATGTCTGTGGGATCAAATGGGGTATACCAGCCACCATCCACACGCGCCTGCATAAAACCATTCTGATCGTTGTACAAATTTTTCCAGTATTGGGCACGCTGAATAAATTCAGTATAATCGTTCGGTTTATTGAGCATTTTGGCCATTTGGGCAATGCACCAATCGTCATATACATACTCGAGCGTTTTGGATACCGACTCATGCTCATCATCGGCCAGTACAGCTCCGTTTTTGCGGTAACTATCCAAGCCAAACTGATTGCGGTTTACGGCTGCCTTCATTGCTGTGAATGCCTCCTCCGCATTGAAATCCCTGATACCTTTGGCATAGGCATCTACTATTACAGGAATAGAATGGTTCCCTACCATGCAATAGGTTTCATTGGAAGCCAGCGGCCATATCGGGAGCAAGCCTCCTTGCTCGTACATCGCCAAAAATGATTTTATAAAGTCAAGTGTGCGTTTGCGATTAATAATCGTAAACAAAGGGTCTTCGGCGCGGTAAGTATCCCATAAAGAGAATACGGTATAATAATCGAACCCCTCTGCTTTATGTATCTTTTGATCCATGCCCCGATACTGCCCGTCAACATCACTGTAAACATTGGGAGCCAGCATGGTATGGTACAGCGCTGTATAAAAAACAGTTTGTTTTATTTTGGCCCAATCGGCAACGGAAGGCTGTTTTTTTTGCTGTGGACGATTATAACCGTTCGGGTTATACCCGCCACTCTGATATTGATTACGCTGCGCCTCCTGCGAAAGGGCTGGCGCTCCGCCTTCTACCTGTATTTTATTTAATTCGGTGTTCCAGTCAGCTTTGGCTGCTTTTTCCACCTTCTTAAAGTCGAAATCAGGCACTTCAGCATCGAGATTTTTTAAAGCACCCTCAGCACTCACAGAGGATATACCTACTGTTGAGATCACTTCGCCGGGGTTATCAAACTGGATATACATCTTGATATTTTTCCCCTGCATTTTACTTTGCCCTGGTTGCAGAGTATCATTGGACGCTATACCGTATGTTTTGAATGGCTTTGAAAACCTGGCATAAAAGTAAACAGACTGATCATCGGCCCAGGATTTAGATCGCCTGAAGCCCTTAATCTCGTGATCGTTCACTATTTCAATCCACGAGTCTAATACCTGGTCGCGGTGCTGAAGGTCGATTATAATATTGGCCTCATGGGTATTTGGATAATCGTAGCTATGAACGCCAACACGTTTTGTTGCGGTCAATTCAACATCAATGTGATATTTATCTAATGTTGTTTTGTAATAACCGGGCGAAGCTGATTCGTTTTTCTTTTTGAACCCGGAGCGATAATCGGTGTTTTTAAACTGTGGCTGCCCGGTTGTAGGCATAAACAGGACGTCGCAATAATCTGCTATTCCGGTACCACTCAGGTGTGTATGCGAAAAACCATAAACTACAGTATCGGTATAATAATATCCTGAACAACCATCCCATCCCTCTAATCGTGTATCCGGGCTTAACTGCACCATCCCGAAAGGCACCACGGCGCCGGGGTAGGTATGGCCATGCCCACCGGTACCAATAAAAGGATTTACCAGTTTGGCATAATCATTTTTCTTTTGAGCGAATGATGCTGATGCAAAGACTAAAATAAACAATAAAGGAAAAGCGGCACGAAAGAAAAGCCTCATCAGGGAATAAATTATTGATTGATGAATTATTTAATAACCGGGTGAAAATCAATCAACAAATTAAACGCTTTGGAACGACAAACTGAAAGAGTATTTATTACTTTATCACTAATGGTTCCCCATCCTTTAATATGAAGGTATCTGCATCTTTCAAAAATGGCAATGTGCGTCTTGTTTTTATTACCTCATCAGGAACTATGGAAAATGTGTACACATCTTCTTCATCTCGCTTGTAATAAATAGCATTTCCGTTAGGGGTGATGCATGTCGAATCGCCAGAGTGATATATTTCATTTCCATCATGGCCAACCCGGTTTACACCAACAACATAGGCCTGATTCTCAACAGCGCGGGCCGGAAGCAGGGTGCGCCAGTGCAGTGCCCGGCGTTCAGGCCAGTTGGCAACCACAATAAGCAGATCATAAGCTTCATTTACATTGCGCAGCCACACAGGGAAGCGGAGATCATAACAAATTACCGGGCAAATTTTCCAGCCTTTTAGGTCCACGATCAATTTTTTTGTTCCTGCCGTGTAAGTATGATGTTCTTTTGCCAGTTTAAACAGGTGCCTTTTATCGTAACACTGATATTTTCCATCCGGGCGCATCCAGATGAGACGATTGTAATAATTATCACCCTCTTTAATGATCAGGCTTCCTGTTACCACACAATCAAACTGTTGAGACATCTTGTGCATCCAAAGCATGGTTTTACCATTCATCGGTTCTGCCAGTTTTTCGGCATTCATGGTAAAGCCTGTGTTGAACATTTCGGGTAAAATGATCAGGTCAGTTTTTTCCCTGATATTGGATAATCGCAGCGAGATATTCTGCAAATTCTTATCAATATTTTCCCAAAATAGGTAACCCTGAAATGAAGTAATTTTTAGATTTTCCATGTAAATAATTTAAATCCTGAATTAACTTTAGAGAAAAAATTCTTTCAAATTTAAACTTTAATTAATCTATCAACGGCTTTATCTAAAGTTTCTTGTCTTTTGGCAAAACAAAACCTCAAAACATGGTGGTCCGTGCCCATATTATAAAAGGCCGAAACAGGTATAGAAGCAACGCCAATCTCCTTTGTCAGACGTATAGCAAGGTCGGCATCTTTTTCATCACTTATTCGCCCGTATCTAACTGATTGAAAGTAAGATCCGGAGCACGGCAACAACTCAAACCGGCTGTTTTTCAGCCCATCTCTGAAATAGTCTCTTTTTTGTTGAAAAAAATCTTTTAAACCGAGATAATTTTCTTCATTTTTTAGATATTCAGCGATGCCAACCTGCATGGGAGCATTTACGCAGAAAACCAAAAATTGATGCACTTTCCTGAATTCATTCATTAAATAATCCGGGGCCATGCAATAACCCACCTTCCAGCCAGTGGCATGAAAGGGCTTACCGAACGATGCCACAATAAAGCTACGCTGCCTTAATTCGGGATACCGGGCCATACTGTGATGTGTTTCACTATCGTAGATCAAATGTTCATAAACTTCATCGCTCAGGATAAGAATGTCCTGGCTTTTCACAATGGCAGATAATTCTTCAATATCCTCCTTGTGTAAGATGGTTGCCGTAGGGTTATGTGGTGAGTTGAGGATGATCATTTTTGTTCGGTTATTGATCAGCCTTTTTACCATATCCCAATTTATTTTATAATCAGGCGGTTCCAGTTCCAGTGATTTTACGATACCGCCTGCTATCTTAATAGCGGGAGCGTAGCAATCAAAGGCCGGTTCAAAAATGATCACCTCATCATTGGGATGAATAGCAGTGGTGATGGCGGTGTATATTGCTTGCGTACCGCCTGCAGTTATCGTAATTTCTGTATCAGGATTATACCACGCACCGTACAATTTTTCTGTCTTGCGACTGATCTCTTCTCTAAGCGCCATTACACCCGCCATAGGCGCATATTGATTACAGCCATTTTTCATAGCCCGGTTAACTAGTTCAATCAACTCTGGTGAAGTGTCATAATCAGGAAAACCCTGAGAAAGATTAACAGCACCCAGTTCACTTGCCAGAGCCGACATTACAGTAAAAATGGTGGTACCCACCTGTGGCAATTTGGAAACAACACGTATCATGTGGAGGCTAAAATAGTTAAATATTGTCTTCGCTGTATATTTGATAACGGTTACTTCTGCAATAAATATTCACACGATAAAATTACAGCAAATATTTAAGCTTAGTTTTTTGATTCTTAGCCATTTAAGTTATATATTTAATGTAACAAACCAGTTACATACCAATTAAACCATAAACGCATGAAAAAGTTGATTCTTGTCACTTTAGTGGCACTTTTATTTGTTGGCATTTGCCGGGCGCAGGACGCAAAAATGCCTTATAAGGCAATGTATTCATCTAACTTTACGATGGCAGATCCGAGTTATTCCGAAAAGGTACTAACGTTATGGAAGGATTACGAAAATAACACATTGGACAATCATGCAAATTTGATGGCAGATACAGTAAGCATTTTGCTGGCAAATGGGACGCTTGTAAAAGGCAGAGCCCAAAACATGGCCAACGTAAAAGAATACAGGGGCTCTATCAAGAATTTAAAAATAACCATAGATGCATTTATGAGCTTGAAAAGCCTTGACAAAGACGAGAATGTTGTATGCGTTTGGGGAAACGAAACTTTTACTGATAAGGATGGAAAAGAATATAGCCAACGCGTACATGAAGTATGGGGTTTTAATAGCGCCGGGAAGGTTTCAATGATGCTGCAATACTCCGGAATGGGTAGCATGTAAAGAATTATCAACAAGAAAATAAAAGGCTGCCATTTGGTGGCCTTTGTTGTTTTATCAAAGGCTTGTAAAAAGACCTTGAAATTAATAGTTCTTCCTTTACCTTTTACTTTCCGCTTTCGCCTTTCCACCTCTTTATTTAACTTAGCCTGATGAAGCTCAAAAAGTATCTGCCATTTCTATTTACAATAATTCTTTTTACATCATGTAACTCACAAAAAAGCAATGTACCTGTTGTTGGTTTTGTGGATGCTTTTGAGGATGCCACTATTTCGCAGGCGCGGACGGGTTTTACGGACGCACTGAAAAAAAATGGTTTTAGTGAGGATCAGAAAACCGTCAAAATAGAATACCGGAATGCGCAGGGAGATATTCCGACACTCACCCAGATCGTTAACTACTTTGTTTCTGAAAAAGTTGACCTGTTAGGTACGTGTACTACCTTATCTACCATTACAGCTATACAGAAAACCAATACCATTCCAATTTTTGCAATGGTATCGCCAACACCTGATCGAATGAACGTGATTAGTTCGACCGGAGCAGCACCTGCCAACCTTTTTGGCGCTGTTGAAGAACTGGCTTATATAGATACTTCGTTTTCGATCATTCCCAAATTGCTGAAACCAAAAAGCAGCAAACTGGTGATCGGGATGATATACAACCAGTCCGAGCCGCAATCTGCAGATGCCATGAACCGTATCAAATCATTGGCTGATGAGCTAAATATTACTGTAGTTGCATTGCCATTAAATTCATCTGCCGATGCTCAATTGGTGACTAAATCTCTGCTGAGTAAAAATATTGATGCTTTTTTCGCTAACCCGGATAACACAGTATTTGCTTCGTTTGAAACCATACTGAAAAGCTGTAACCAGGCTAACGTGCCCATATTTACCAGCGAAGCGGGCCTAGTACGGCGTGGCGCAGTAGCTGCATTCGGTGCAGATATTTATCAATGGGGATATCAGGCAGGGGAACAGGCTGCTCAATATTTAAAAACGCATAAAACGGATGGCCTGAAGCCTGAAATGGTGAAGGTTCGCAAACGGGTATATAACGCTGTTGCGGCTAAAAAATATAACATTATCATTCCCTCAAATTTTGAAGCTGTGAAATAATGGATTTTTATCTGACCGCATTATTACAGGGACTTTGTTTTTCGGCTATTGCTTTGGGTATTTATATATCGATGAAGATATTTAATATACCCGATATCACTACCGATGGCAGCTACACATTAGGTGGGGTAGTTACAGCAGTATTGCTGACGCATCATTTGCCTGCATTTGCTATTTTACCGATAGTAATAGCAGTAGGAGCGTTGGCCGGTTCGATTACAGGCATCATTCATACCAAACTGAAAATAAATCCTTTGCTCGCGGGTATATTGGTAATGACGGCCCTGCGTTCGGTCAATCTCATCTTAATGGGGCGGTCTAATATTCCACTTATTAATGTTTCGTCAGTATTCTCACTGATTAATATCTCGGCCGATCCAAACCACAACAACTTTTGGATATTACTGTTTTTTGTGATGATTGTTACTTTAATAATTGGCTACCTGCTTAAAACAGATTTTGGCATTGCCATGCGGGCCACAGGCAACAGTGAATCAATGATCCGTGCACTGGGTGTAAATACCGACCGGATGAAGATCATCGGATTGGCTTTGGCCAATGCACTTACTGCCACCAGCGGTTACCTGATGACCCAGCTCCAGGGGTTTGCGGACATCAACATGGGTATCGGAATAGTGATAGTCGGCCTGGGCTCGGTTATTATCGCCGAATCGCTGATCAACTGGTTTAAGATCACTTCGGTCTGGTTAAGTCTAGTCCTGGTACTTTCCGGGGCGGTTATTTTTCAGATGGTTTTGGCTGTGACCTTAAATATTGGTGTCGACGCTAATCTGCTCCAAATTGTGACAGCTGCGTTTGTATTACTGATCGTTAGTCTACCTCGTTTATCCTTTAAAAGCTCCTCATGATCGACCTGGAAAACGTTCACAAAACTTTTAACAAAGGCAAGGCTAACAAGGTGGATGCTATTAATGGGGTTGATCTGTCTATTTCACAAAAGGAATTTTTAGTGATCGTAGGCTCAAACGGATCAGGAAAAACAACTTTATTGAACCTGATTTCCGGGAGTACATTGCCAAGTTCCGGAAGCATCCATATCGATTGCAACGAGGTAACCAAACTGCCCGATTATAAACGCAGCGAATGGATAGCCCGCGTTTTTCAAAATCCATTAAGTGGTACAGCTCCTGACCTGAGTATACTAGATAATTTCAGACTGGCGGCCATTCGCACAAAACCCAAAGGATTATCCATCGGTATCAATGAACCTTTCAAAAAATCCGTTAAGGAAAAAATAGCAATGCTGAGTATGGGGCTTGAAAAAAAGATCGAACAGCCCATGGGCACCCTATCCGGCGGACAAAGGCAGGCGCTGACCTTATTGATGAGCGTAATGGATAGCTGCAAAGTTTTGCTTTTAGATGAACCAACTGCAGCCCTCGATCCACGATCTGCTGAGATTGTGATGCAAACTGCCGATAAACTGACAAAAGAATTTGAACTGACCACCATCCTGATCACCCATAATCTAAAAGAAGCCTTTACTTATGGTAACCGCATTATCCAGATGGCCGAGGGCAAAATCATCAAGGATTTAGACACTGAACAAAAGTCTGTTTTAAAACAAAATGATCTTTTTGATTGGTTTGGATAGGTTAGGGACCAGTCAATTGGTGATTGCAGTGTTCATGTTCATTACATGAACGCTTATGAATATAATATGAACACTTGATTATCAACTGATTGGCATTTTAGGAGTACTGACAAATCACTGTCACCACTTTGCCCGGGCGCTTGAACAGGCGGAATTTTGATAACCTGCGACAAATTACTATTTTTGTAAAAAATACAAGCAATGCTACGTCTTAATCACTTCCGCCAACACAACTCTATGCGGCCCTTGGGCTCGCAGCGGAAGGGCTATGCATTGGCTGATCCCTTCTGCTTCCCGGTGTAGTCTTTTAGCAGGCACATCAAACAATTTACAGTTTATTATTTTATTGATCCGGCGTGCCGGAGTTTACATTTATTAGTTATGGACATTTATTTGACTATAGAAGAGAAGTATTTGCAGGCTCTTGACGAATTGTGGTATGGCGAACCGCCAAAAGCTTTGCAGCTTTTGAACGAGATCATCGCCAACGATCCGCTTTATGCAAGGGCGCACTACCAGTTGGGGACGATATATTATTACGAGATAAGCGATTACCAGGCAGCGGGTTTTCATTTTAAAACCTGCGCCGAACTGGAGCCGCAGTTCCCGGATGTATATTATCATTACCTGCGTTTGCTGGTTTTCCTGAATATGGAAAAGCAAGTACAGTTGGTTAGCCAAAAAGCCCTAACGATTCCCGGGGTGAATACGGCAGCAATTTATAACCTTGTGGGTTTATTTGCCGAGCGGAAAAAGGAGTGGAGCGCTGCCTCTGAAGCTTATCGCAAGGCATTGTTAGAGGCTACCAGCAAAAATGAAAAGGATAACATTGAAGAAAGTATACAGAGGGTGAAAGACAAAAAACGCCAGATGAAAAAATACAACTATGAGTTGTCCAACTAAAAAGGCCCCGATATTTCGGGGCTTTTTGGTTTATGTCACTGTTCAAGAGATGTCTGGTAAAATCTATTAAATCCTTAAATCGTGTATAGTTTATTTTTTATAAGTTATCTTATAAATAGCCCCTTTGTTATCATCACTTACATAAATAGCGCCATCCGGGCCTTGTGCTAAACCACACGGGCGACGTAAGGCAGCACCTTTGGCTTTCTGATCGGCAGTTCCAGCAAAACCATCTGCAAAAACTTCCCATTTGCCTGATGGCTTGCCATCCTTAAATGGCTGGAAAACTACAAAGAAGCCCGCTTGCGGTTCCGGTGCCCTGTTCCATGAACCATGGAAAGCAATGAAAGCACCATTTTTATATTTCGCCGGGAACTGATTACCTGTATAAAACAATAAGCCATTTGGGGCCAGGTGGCCGGGGTAAGCAGCAGCAGGATTGATCGCATTCTGTCCGCCTTCCTTTTTACCGTCGCCGCCATACTCGGGCATCAGCATTTTTTTATGTGTTTGCCAGTCATAGTACATATATGGCCAGCCGGCGTTGTCGCCTTTCTTTAAGGCATACATACATTCGGCAGGTAACTCCGCGTTTTGCTTTGCTGTAAAGTATTGTGGGTAAAGATCATTCAACTGATCGCGGCCGTGCTGCATTACAAAAAGCTGGTTGTTCTGTGTATTCCAGTCAAGGCCAACCACATTTCTTAAACCGGTAGCATAACGCACGCCATCACCATAATGTTGATTGGGCTTGCTGGCGCTAAATTGCCATATACCACCTGCCGAATCCAAAATAGGGCAGCCCTTTTGACCCGGAGACCCTTTTTGACGGTCCTTTACCTGGCAGGCATTTGAGTAAGCTCCAATGTTTACATAAAGATGTCCGGCGTTATCCAGGGTGATTGCTTTTGCTTCGTGTTCACCGCGGCTTAATAACCCTGTAACGATTTTTTCAGGCTTGTTTGGGTCAATTACCTCGTTATTGGCGTTTAATTTAAAACGGAAAACTTCCTCGTCGGATGACGCATACAGGTACCCGTTTTTAATAGAGATGCCGGTACCGCCAAAACTGCCGAAGCTAGCTTTAATATCGGCCTTATTGCCGTTTTGATGCAGCAACAGGATGCCTTTACCTTTTTCAAGTCCGCGCAGCTTTACATAGATCTCATTTTGAGGGGTTACAGCAATATGCCTTACGCTCCCGATATTATCAGCAATAATGCTGGCGCTAAAGCCTGCTGGTAGGGTAAGACCGGCACTTTCAGGTTTGGCAGCAATATTTGCGCGAATATCATTTTTTGACCCGAGTAACGCGATAATGCCTGTTATTGCCAGGGCGGGCAGCAAGATGGTTCCCCATACTTTTCTTTTCATGATAGTTGATGTTTTGGTACCAAATTTAAATGAATATACAGCAAATATCGAAATGTGTTTTGTATCAGTGCAATGGCAGAGCGGCTAACTTATTAATTAGGCATTGCATTCCCATATTTCTTATAGTATGTCACGTTCAATCGTTCTATTACCGGAAAGCAGCCAAGCGGGAGATACAGACTGACCAGCTGCACAGTATCAGGCTCTCAGCAGGTATAAAGGGCAAAAACAGGAGCCCTACTAAACTCCCGAAAAGAAAAGCACAATTTAAGCCCCATTAAGAAAGGATTTAGAATAGGCTATTCGCTTCGCAAACTATCTACCGGGTTTATTATTGCCGCTTTGATGGTTTGGAAACTTACAGTTACCAGTGCCATAAGCAATACAAATACTGCCGCCAACAGGAATACCCAGGCATTCATCGTAATCCGATATGGATAATTTTCCAGCCACCTTTGCATGGCCCACCATGCTGCAGGAGCTGATATCACTGCGGAGATCAAAATCAAAACGGCAAAATCGGTAGAAAGCTTCCTGACTATGTCTTCGACACTAGCGCCAAATACCTTGCGGATGCCGATCTCTTTTTTGCGGCGTTCAGCTGATAATGTCGCCAGTCCAAACAAGCCTATGCACGAAATGAATATAGTGAGCACAGCGCTGAACGTTATGATCTTCTTCCATTTAGCCTCGTTAGCATATTGTTCGGCAACCTCATCATCTTTGAATTTATATTGGTAAGGCAGGGACGGGAACTCCGTTTTGAATTCTTGCCCGATATGGTTTAGCGCCTCCGGTTTATTTTGATCATTGATCCGGATAAAGATATTTCCCCACGGGTAATCCGGCTTCATGCTGTACAAAACCGGCAACATTTTTTCGGTGAGTGACTGGTAGTGATAATCCTTCACCACACCAATTACGTTGTATTTTCTTTTATCTGATGGGAAGTCAACCGTCTGCCCTATCGGGTTCTCCCAGCCGGCCTGCTTCACAAATTCTTCGCTAACCAGCACCGAAGTGGCACTGTCTGAAACCATTGCTTTTGAAAAATTGCGGCCTTTTACGATCGGTACCTGGAACAAAGGCAGGTAATCTTCGTCGGTATGCTGCAGGTTAAACCCGAATTCGCGGAAGCCATTGATTAGCGCCGAAGTTCCCCACGGGCCACCGCCCTGATCGGCAGTTATGCTGAGGATATTCGGGTCTTTTAATAATTCGTTTTTGAACAGGGAAAATTTGACCTTGTCTATATTAAAAGCGGAAATCGATACCACATTTTTATCATTATAGCCCAGGTCGAAGTTCACCAGGTAATTGAACTGGGAATAAATGGTAATGGTGGATATGATCAGGAACGTAGCCAGGGTGAACTGCAGTACGACGAGGCCTTTTGATAAATAGTTTTTGCCGGCATATTGTGTGCGGTTATATAGTGTTTGCACCGGCTTAAAGCCCGACAGCACCAATGCCGGATAGAAACCGGCTAACAAACCAGTCAACAGGAAAATAGCGATGTAACCTGCCATCAATTTTAAGCTGAGCAGGTATGAAAAAGCCAGGGCCTTATTAGTCAGCGTATTAAATAAGGGCAGCGTCATCTGGACCAAAACCATGGCCAAAACAAAGGCTATGAAACTCAGCATAAATGACTCGCCCAGGAACTGCATGATCAATTGTTTGCGCCGGCCGCCCATCACCTTGCGGATCCCAATCTCTTTGGCTCTTTTTAGCGAACGGGCTACTGTAAGATTCACAAAATTAATACAGGCTATGGCAAGAATAAATGAAGCAATAGCGGTCAGGATGTAGGAATACACGGGATTACTGGCATCCGACAAACCGTTATTGGCCGGATAATCGGTACTGGTGTGCATCGCAAGAAGGGGCTGCAGTACGTAAGTTATTTTATCCTTATCTCCTGATTCTTTGATCTGGCTTGCAGCATCGCTCAGGTATACCTTATTGATCTTTGCATTCAATTGCCTGATATCTGTACCGGGCTTTATCACCAGGAAAGTGTTTTGAAAAAAGTTAAGCCATTGATCGTTCGTTGCTCTCAATTTCTGTGGCAATAACATTTTGATCTTGATCGACGAGTTTTGGGGCGATTTTTTGGTCACAGCAGTTACCGTGAACGGCTGGAATTGATTGTGCACTTTCAGATCGAGCGTTTTCCCTACCGGATTCCCTTTACCGAAATATTTTTCTGCTGTTTCTTCCGAAAGCACAATGGAATGCGGGTCAGTCAGCGCATTTTGCGGCTTACCATATAGCAGTGGAAATGTAAAAACGGAAAAGAAATTACTATCGACATATAATGCAACCTGGTTAAATACCTCATTGTTCCGTTTAATGGTATAATCGGTACCATAAATACGCACAAAATCCTGCACTTCGGGAAGCTGCCGTTTAAAGCCTGGGCCGGGCATGTTGCCTGTGGCCGAAAATTTGTGTACCTGTCCATCCGGGCTTTTAGAGTCAACCCCCAGGTGATAAATCTTGGCGGCGTTCAAATTGAACCGGTCATAACTCACCTCATCCATAGCATATAAAAAGATGAGCATGCAGCAGGCCAGACCTACGCTGAGGCCGACGATATTGATCACAGAGAACGCCTTGTTCCTCCAAAGATTCCTGAACGCTGTTATAAAATAATTCCTGATCATGACGTTGTATGTTTATTGGTTCATATGTTCATTAGTGCGCTGATAGTCACTCACCCCCTCAAACGATCTTCGAGAGGCGTAGCTCTTTCTAACCGAAGATTCTTCATCGGGTTAGCTGGTGACGATTAAATGTTGACCTTTTCTAAGAACTGAATAGTTTTGCGGCACCAAATACATGCCATTGTTTTAATATTTTGACAATCAATGATTTTAAATCTACTCCTGTAAAATAAAACGTTCGGTTATATTACAACTATGTCCGGTTATGAGTCGGATAATACATAGAATGAATAGTGAACTCTATGAGGATGTTTTCACAGTGTATGATTAACAATGAATAAAGCGTACGATAGACTATGAATAATGACATTACTTTTCTTTCCCGGCCTGTGGAAACACTTGACATCATTTCACATGCCCGGACTAAACACGAAAAAAATTCATCTAAAATTCATCTTCAAAAAAATTATATTTTGATTTTAATATATTTTAAGAATATAATATTTATTTATATATAATTAATTATATCGCTGTATTGAGGCATTAAACCTTTGCAGATTGCTGTCGTCCTAACTATATAAATTTTAATATTTAATATTATGAAACGAATAGCACTAATATCAGCAATAGCAATAAGCGGTTTATTATTTAATAATAAAGCTGATGCACAGGTAAGAATACATTTAGGTTTAAATTTTGCCCCACGTCCGGTAGTTTATACTGCTCCGGCCAGAGTTGTAGTCGATCAGTCTGCTGACTATTGTGAGCCAACCAACTATGATGGTGATGAAGATTACTACTATTTACCAGAGGTAGACGCTTACTACAGCGTGCCCGAACAATGTTACTATTATAATGATGGTGGTCAATGGGTAACAGCCGAATATCTCCCCGGTGCTTACCGTGATTACGATTGGCGCAGCGCCCGCAGGTATGAAGTACGTGCCCCACGTCCGTTTATGCATGCTTCCTATTACCGCACAAGGTATAGTGGTGTAGCCTTTAACGGTCACTGGGATCGTGGTTATGATCGCGGATATGTAAACAGTTACCGTGGTGACCGTGATCATTTCAACGGAAACGACCGCAGGTATGACAACCATAACTGGGGTGGCGATAATCGTCGGTTCGACCGGGGCAGGGATCAGCATTTTGATAACAGATTCCAGCAAAACCACAATTTCGACAGGGGACGCGGACAAGAACGTTTCACTCAGAATATGCCACAGAGAGGTGGTTGGGTAAGCAAAGACAATCACAGACCAGGAAGATTTTAAACTCCAGATATATACATAATGAGAAAGCCACCGTGTTGATCCGGTGGTTTTTTTTATTTAGTGATCACCACCTGCTCTGCCAATTCATCTACCCAGCCCGAAAGATAAGGTTCAGTGCCATCTATCCGCTGCCATTTGCCTTTATGGTCCATTGCAATAACCAGGTGTAAAGTATCATCCAAAGATTTAAACTCATAGGCCTGGGTATAATTTTTCAGATTCAGCGGGGTAACTATTCCATCAACCGGGCCGTCAGTACCGGTTAAGGCGGTTTCAAATTGCTCTTTCATCGTATTCAGGTTTATTGTTAAAACACCCGATCTATGCAGGTGTTTTATCTTTTTATTATTAGCTGAACAGTGACAGTAATGCTATTTTTACATCGTGGAAAATATAACTCCCGATCCCCAAATTTTAACAGACCTGGTAAAAACCAAAATACACTTTGGGAAATATAAAGGCACACTTTTATGTGACCTGCCCGTTTACTACCTGGAGTGGCTGAAGAACAAAGGCTTCCCGCCGGGTAAGCTGGGTATGCTGTTGTCCAGCGTTTATGAAATAAAGATTAACGGGCTTAATAGTATACTTACTCTTGTTAAAAAGGCGCATCAACAATAAGTGTAAGGAATATGACTTATCAACGACTAAAGGGAACAACCGCGCCAATTATGTTTGCGTATGTTCATGTAAATAAGTGATAAGAAATTTAATATCAAATGAAAAAAATTGCGTTATATCTTGCATCCGTTTTGTTAATATACGGATGTGCCAATGGACAAAACAGGAATGATTTTGCAACAGTTCCTCAGCCTAAACCCGGCGAAAGTGTGGCCACCTTTGGCGGCGGCTGTTTCTGGAGCATGAGCGAGGCGATGTCTGAACTAAAAGGCGTCAACAAAGTAGTATCGGGTTATGCGGGGGGGACCAAAGTCAACCCAACTTATGAAGAAGTAGGCACTCAGATTACCGGTCACGCCGAAGTGGTGCAGATCTATTATGATCCTAAGGTGATCAGTTATGCTACTATTGCCAAATCCTTCTTTTTTGCACACGACCCAACAGAATTGAACCGCCAGGGGCCCGATGAAGGTACCGATTACCGTTCGATAGCTTTTTACCGTACGCCCGAAGAGAAAGCTATTTTATTGAACACGATCAAAGAAGTGAATGCCACAAAGCACTATTCCGATCCGATAGTTACCCAGGTAGTTGCGTTTAAAGCCTTTTACCCGGCCGAAAAATATCACCAGGGTTATTATCGTTTACACGGCGAGAGTTCGTACATAACCAATGTATCCGAGCCCAAAGTGATGAAATTCAGAAAAGCTATGAGCGCGGAGCTGAAGCCGGAGTTTCAGAAATAATATTGTTGAGTTGATTGAGTTAGATTAAGTTGACTAGGTTAAATTGTGTTAATTAGGTGGATGCCTTTTCAACTAAATCAACTGCTCACTTAATCTAACTTAATCAACTATAATTTATTAAACCATCCTTTTTTCCAGAAAAACAAAATCTGGATTACTGCCAGTGCAAACATGCCAATTAACGCATAAACGTAGCCGTGCGGTGAATACAGTTCGGGCATATTAGCTGGCATCGCTTTATTGGTAACAGGATCAACACGCGAGAAATTCATCCCGTAAACACCGGCGATAAAAGTCAGCGGAATAAATATTACCGAGATAATAGTGAGCACCTTCATGATCTCGTTCATACGGTTGCTTACCATGGACAGGTACAAGTCGATGACACTTGAGGTAATTTCTTTGTAGTTTTCTACAAGATCCATGATCTGGATGCAGTGATCATAAGCATCACGCAAAAAAATCTTTACTTCAGGTAATATCAAAGGACTTTCTGTGCGGATCATCTCATTGATCTTGTCCCGCTCAGGCCAACTGGCCCGGCGCACAATGATCAGTATCCGTTTAAGCGCCTGTGCATTATACATTACACTTTTATCGGCATTGTTGTATAAACGGTCTTCTACTTCATCAAGCATATCACCCACCTTTGCCAGCAAAACAAAATAATTATCCAGTATGGTATCAGTGAGAGCATAACACATGTATCCTGGCCCGGCGGTACGTATAGCGCCTTTCCCTGCTTTTAACCGGGCTTTCACCGCTTCAAAATATTCTTCGTGTGTTTCTTCAAAACTGATGATGATGTTCTCCTTAACCAATGCTGAAAATTGGCAATTTACCAGTTCATTATCTTTATTAAAATGAATGATGCGGCTGGTACTGAACACATAATCATCATACTCATCAAATTTTGGGCGTTGATGAGTGTTTACGATATCTTCCAATACCAACGGATTAATGCCGAGGTGACTACCGATCTCTTCTATCAATCTCGCGTCACCCAAACCTTTTACCTGTATCCAATGCGTATGATCGCAACATTTTTTAAACTGCGATAATATTACCTCTAGCGTTTTGCCTTCAGAGCTTACAAGTTCCCTATCATTATAGCTGTAAACCATAATAACAGGTTTTAAGGCATCGGCGGCGATGTTTATAGATCCCGGCTTGGCGCCAACTTCAATAGGCTGCCTCTTGGTGTGGTAACGAATACGTTTGATCTGGCTGTTCATTAAAGATAATTTATAGATTGTGGCCCCTGGTTAAACAATAGGTCGACAATACTGAGGTTTTTCATAAATCCGTGTCGCTCTTCAAATACCTGGAAGTAAGGCTTCTGGTCAAGCCCGGATTCTTTTTTGGGATGAATGTTGTGTCTGAAATCAGCTAAAGCCGGGTATTCAGCCTCATAAGTTTCTGTGTAATTAATTTCAGCCTTAATTTTTAGCAATTTTAATAAAAGCCGCACTAGTTGATCGTTGTAATCAAACAGGAAAGTCTCCTTCTTTTCGTAAAAAGGGGCAAAATCATCCTCGTAATATTCAAAATAAGCCGAGCGGCGATAACATCCCTGCAGGCTCATCCAGTGCAGTCGCTGCCAGCTAAAATCATAGCTGATCCTAACATCTTTAGCAGGTGTATGCCCTTTTGAACCTTTTACTACCGGAACAACCAGGGTTAGCATGCCATCGGGTGAATAGATGTTTGCACGATTGCGATAGGTCTGCTTGGGGAAATGTTCGTGCTTTTCGATCACGAAATCAGGGTTATGGCTATTTAATTGCGCAAAATATTCAACCGGGGGTAGATAAAATAAGGGCAATACCGCGCCTTTTTCAATCATATATTCTATGTTTGTGGTCAAAATTCGGATAAAAAAATGATAAAAAAAGGGCTTTCGTATATAGGTATATTCTTTTTGTACCTGTTATCACTAATGCCCTTCTGGTTTTTGTATATTTTATCTGATATCTTGTTTGTCATTATTTATTATGTAGTCGGCTACCGCAAAAAGGTGGTGCAACTGAATCTGCAAAATGCTTTTCCCGAAAAGACAGCGCAAGAGCGCCATGATATAGAACGGAAATTCTACAGTTATTTTGCTGATTTGATGGTAGAAACCATAAAAATGATCAGTATCTCGCCTAAGGAATTAAGCCGCAGGGTAACCCCGACCAATCCCAACATTGTGCAGCAACTTCTTGATATCGATAGAAGTATAATTGCCATTGCCGGCCATTATTGCAATTGGGAAATGGCAGCATTAAATGTTACTGCTGTAACGAATAAGAAATTTATGATCATCTATAAGCCACTATCAAGCACAATTTTTAACCAATTTTTTATAAAGATACGGTCACGTTTCAGAGGTATACCGGTAGCTATGAAGATGGTATTGCGTAAAATGGTTGAATATAAAAATGAAGCTACCATTACTGTTCTTTTGGGCGATCAAACGCCGGTAAAACATGAGGCAACTTATTTTACAACCTTTTTAAACCAGCCCACAGCATTATTTTTAGGTCCCGAAAAGATGGCGAAATCTTTTAATTGCATGGTGGTTTTTTATGATATGAGACGGGTAAAAAGAGGTTACTATAAATATACTGCAGTCCCTCTTATAGATAATGCGAAAGATGCTGCCCCATACGAAATAACCAAGGCGCATGTAAAGTATCTTGAAAAAGTGATAAGGGAAGAACCCCAATACTGGTTATGGTCGCACCGCAGGTGGAAGTTTAAACCTGAGGATATTGAAAACGCTATTGTAGACTGAAAAGTCGATAGACGCGGGTCCATGGTCGATGGCTGTCGTATTTTTATATCTAATATAAAGTATCCAACTAAAAATTGTAGAATTGTGCCAAGCTATGGACTATCGACAATGGTCTATGGACACAAAAGAAATTGAATGACAAATACGCCTAAAGTTGCCATCGTAATATTAAACTGGAACGGTATAAAATATCTTCGCGAATTCCTGCCCTCAGTAATGGCGTCAACCTGGCCAAACCTGGATATTATTGTTGGTGATAACGATTCTACTGATGATTCTGTCGGTTTTCTAAAGCAAAATTTTCCTTCTGTCCGGATCATTCAAAACGATAAGAATTATGGCTTTACCGGCGGTTATAACCGGGTATTGGAAAGGGTAGAGGCTGATTATCTCATCCTGCTTAACTCAGACGTGGAAGTACCTTCAGGCTGGATTGAGCCCGTAATCGAACTCATGGAAAGCGATGAAATGATTGCTGCTGCTGCACCAAAGATCAAATCATTCGCCGAAAAAGACCATTTCGAACATGCAGGTGCTGCAGGTGGTTATATGGATGTATTTGGTTACCCTTTTTGCCGCGGGAGAATGTTTTATGAGATCGAGGCAGATAAAGGGCAATATCATGAATCGGGAGAAGTTTTTTGGGCCACAGGTGCGGCCATGTTCGTCAAAAAGAAATACTGGGTAGCCGCAGGTGGTTTTGATGACCGTTTTTTTGCGCACATGGAAGAGATCGACCTTTGCTGGCGACTAAAAAACATGGGCTACAAAGTAATGTATTGTGCGCAATCAGAAGTGTACCATGTAGGCGGTGGTACTTTGAATACTGAAAATCCCTTTAAGACCTTCCTGAATTTCCGGAATAACTTGTTATTGCTTAAAAATAACCTTTCATTCTGGCGGGCAACATTCATTATCTGCATTCGTTTCTGGATGGATTTGTTGGCGATAATACGTTTTTTAAATGAAGGCAAACGCAAAGATGCCTGGGCGATTAGCCGCGCACATCAGAATTTTGTAGGACATGTTTTTAAAGGCGGAGGGCCAAAAACTAAACGCAGTAACCTGCCCGACCTGAAAGGCATGTACAAGCGCAGCATTGTCTGGGATTTCTTCATGAAAAAGAAACGCACCTTTTCAGCCCTTGACCCCAAAGACTTTTATTAATAGCGATTATGCTGATGGCATCTTGATGCCATTTTTATTAAACATCTCATAGATATCTGCCAAGATCCGGCTCCTTAACTCGGCAGCATTGGATATATCTGCCGCCCAAAAAGATGCCCTGAATTCAACAGCCTTATCGGTAATGTTATTTACAAAAACCGCAGGACCGGGGCTATCCATAACGTCATCCCTATTACTTAAAAGCTCAAGCAATAGCTTTTTAACCTTCTCAATATCTGATCCATAAGACACAATAACAGATACTTCTACGCGACGGTTGGTATTACTTAATGTCCAGTTTGTCACTTGCTGGGATATTAAATCGCCGTTTGGAATGATCACCTCCGAGCCGTCGCTTGTTGCCAGTTTACTGGATCGTATGCCAATCTCTTTGATTGTTCCAGCATGGCTACCCACCTCAATAATATCTCCTATCTGTACGGGTTTCTCAAATGCCAGTATCATCCCGGAAACCAGGTTATTCACAATATTCTGCAAACCAAAACCAATACCTACACCAAATGCACTAAAAATGATAGTTAGTTTATCTATTGGGAAATTGGACGCCGCGACAGCAATCAGGAAACCAATTGTAAAGACACCGATCCGGATCAAGAGGGTAGAGGCCCGGTTTTTCTTTTTTAGTGCGCTCAAATCTGCTGTATGTTGTGCCGACAGATCATAAAAGTAGCTGATCATTTTCGATAACAATGTCGATATCCAGATGACGACAATGAAGATCACAAAACCACCAAAAGTAAATGAAGCCCCGCCTATGCTGCGCGACTGATTCAGCACATCCGTCAGGTAATCACGTAACCAATCATCGATATTCAGATTTTGCAGCAGGAAAAAAAACCATAATAAAGCGGCAAATGCACTTAACGTGCTTCTGAATTTCTTCTGTAGGACATTGTAGTCTATCCAGCTGATAAATGTATTTTCTGCGCTTTTGGTATGAAACTGAAGGAAAATTCCCTGTATGATAACCTGGATAATAAAATAAAGACTTATAAGCATCCATAAATGAAATACCGCGGTTATCCCCAGTATTTTAGCTAAACTGAACCTGCCTGTCAGGTTTAATAAAATTGATAAAAATTGCAGGACAATAAATATAATCAATACCACGCGTGTGTATGGAAGCGGGCCATCCGGTTCCCTCTTAACCGTTCGATAAAATAGCCATGCTATCGCTATTGACGCGACGCTTAACAGCAAAATAACAAATCTGTCAGCAACAGTGATTTGTATTAACAAATTGCTCAGGCTGTAAATTATTGTCAGGCAAAATAATTGAATAAGGAAACTAAACGTCGACCGCGGGAAGTTCTTTTTAACAAGAACCAAAACAAGAATGATGGAGATTAAAAAGAAAATCTCTAAAAATGATACCGGCGGGTGACTGTAAAAATAGGGGGCCAGAACGATAGGAATCAGTAACGAAGCTGACAGGGGGTGCGAATAAATGTAATTGACGCGGTCAAGAATAATTTCGGGCTGATCACCGTTCTTTAATGTTTTTTGCCTGTTATAAAATATCCATACGGCAACCAGGGTCAGCAATAATAAACCGATCAGGTGAGTGCCTGTGCCATTTTTTACAAAATAATAAAGTTGTGTGCTATTAAGATCGGTCGTAGCACCTAGCGCCGAATTTAAATCACTGTATTGCGGGCTCTTTTCCCATATAAGACCAAACTCGCCGTCTACGGCCCTGTCGGCAAACCGCTTTATTTTGGTATCAATCTGGTCAGTTTCATCCAGCACACTGGTATAGTCAATAGATACTTTATTTTGCAACAGATTAACGGCTAATAAATTAGCCCTGTTGGCAGAGTCTGTTTTGCGCCATAAATCCCTGAGTTTACTCAGTTTCTCATAAAAAGCACTTCTTAATGCAGGAGCTTCCGGTACAATATTTAATAAACTATCCTTTGAACATTTTATAATATCATGCTGGTTCTGTATCAGTTTTGAACTTACATCATCCAGGCTTGACTGCCAGTCTTCCAGCCTGTCCTGCATACGGTCCAAATTATCGCGCAGTACAAATAGATAACGTAAAGTGCTTGATTTTTTATTGTTTGCAAGCTGTTGTATCTTAATGATCCTCCTGTCGGTACGGGGTAATTGCTGACTTACATCTATCGTATCTAACCCATCAGCCTGGTCATTGTTGATCTGGTTAAAAGTGGAAACATATTGTTCAATGTGCTGTAAAAGACTATGGATTGAAGTATCCGTTTTGCTGAGCGTTTGTAATACCGAATCACGCGAATGCTTTAGCTTTCTTTCAGTATCCCTTAAATTTTTAGGTTTTTTCTTTTTTTCCTGGGCAAAACTATGATGAATGCCAAAAGAGGTCAGGATTAAGATAATTAAGACAAGTGCTTTGACTATTTTATTCATAGGATAGTTTAAAACGAACAGTACTTCGGCTTATTATCGGATTTATACGCGTAAATAGATTATCCGTTCACAAAATTTTCAACAGCCAGTCGGTATGAATCTAAGCCGAAACCCGCTATAACACCTTTGCAGTTAGCAGCCAGCAGCGATTTATGCCTGAATTCTTCCCTTTTATAGACATTGCTGATATGCACTTCTATCACAGGCGTTTTAATGCCGGCTATAGCATCGCCAATAGCAACAGAGGTGTGCGTATAAGCACCCGCATTCATCACAATACCATCGCAGCTAAACCCAACCTCGTGTAGCTTATTAATAATTTCACCTTCCACATTACTTTGGTAATAATTTATGGTGATGTTTGCATAGCGTTTGCGAAGTTCGGTGAGATAGTCTTCAAAACTGCTGTCGCCATAAATGGATTTCTCGCGAACGCCAAGCAGGTTTAAATTAGGGCCATTGATAATTTGTATATTCATTAGCCCAAACTTAACTATAAAACATTAAAACAAAAATCAATTGGACTGGAGATCGGCGATAAAAGGCTTTCAGGCATATCTTAAGCTGGAAAAAGGGTTAGCGGACAATTCCATTGAGGCTTATAGCAGGGATATCGATAAATTGTGCCAGTATGCTGATATACAACCCAATAAATTGAATCCTGAAGTATTTACACTGAACGACCTGCGCCAGTTCATCAATTGGGTAAATGAATTAGGGATGATCCCATCCTCGCAAGCCCGAATACTATCAGGAATAAAGGCTTTCTATAAATACCTGTTGGTAGAGGATATCATCAAAAACAACCCAGCCGAGCTGCTTGAGTCGCCCAAAAAAATGCGAAAGCTACCCGATACATTAAGTTACCTGGATATTAACCGGCTGATTGAAGCGATAGACCTGTCTAAGCCAGATGGGCCGCGTAATAAAGCTATTATCGAAGTGCTTTATAGCTGTGGTCTGCGTGTTTCGGAGTTAACAGAGCTTAAGCTATCTAATCTTTATCTCGAAATAGAATTTATAAAAGTTGTAGGGAAGGGGAATAAGGAACGCCTGGTGCCTATTGGCGGTGAAGCCATAAAAGCATTAAAAATTTGGATTGAGCAGGTAAGGGTACATGTGCCGATAAAAAAAGGCGAGGACGATATGGTCTTCCTTAACCGCAGGGGATCGCGTATAAGCCGGGTTTATATTTTTATGCTGATCAAACAATTAGCACAATTGGCGGGAATTAAAAAGTCAATTAGTCCGCACACGCTACGCCATTCATTTGCTACGCATTTGGTGGAAGGCGGCGCCGACCTGCGCGCCGTACAGGAAATGCTGGGGCATGAGAGTATTACAACCACGGAGATCTATACACACCTGGACCGGGAGTATTTGAAAGAGACGATTATATCATATCATCCGAGGAACTAGCTTGGTATTTATCTGTGGTCTAATTCAGCCGTTTATATATCACAAGAATTAATAACCAAGTGATTGCGATTCCGCATACAATCATACCTGCAGCTGCGATATAATAAGGTAAACTTGGCGAGTCTGGGTTGTTAGTAATGTTGGCAGCAATGCTAACTATGGCCGCTCCCAAAAACAGCAGTCCGATAGAACATAAAAGCTTAATGTTTCGTGACATAATTGTTAAATTAATTGAGCTTTTATCATCCTGTATCTCCCGCCTATATCTTTTCTTAATTCAATGTTTTTGAATAAATTATGCTCTAATAGCTTAACTGTTTGTTCACCATAGCTTTCATTGATCTCGAAAAATAACAGGCCCCCTTTTTCTAAATGGGTTGATGCAAAATCAGCTATGGCTTTATAAAAAATCAGCGGATCATCCTCTGGAACAAATAATGCTGTATGCGGTTCAAAATCGGTGACATTGGTGTGCATCTGCTTCTTATCGTCGAGGGTAACGTAAGGGGGATTACTGATGATTAGTGAATAGTGAGTGGTGAGTGGTGAGTGATGAGCTAAGTTTAAAATATCAGCCTCAATAAAATTGACATCAGCCTCATTTAACTCAGCGTTTTCTTTGGCTGTTTTTAAAGCTTCGGTTGAAATATCGATTGCTGATACTTCAGCACCTTTCAGATTTTTTTTCAGGCTGATGGCAATGCATCCGCTGCCTGTACCTATATCCAAAATACTGCCAACTGCCAACTGCCAACTGCCAACTGATGTAATCGCCCATTCAACCAATTCCTCAGTTTCGGGCCGGGGGATCAGCACGGATGAATTTACTTTAAAAGGCAACCCATAGAATTCGGTATGACCGAGAATATATTGTACAGGTTCGCCTGTTTTAAGACGTTTAAGAATGCTTTCAATCGTTTCTGCATCAGTTGCAGCTATTTCCGTTTCGGGGAATGCTTTGATCTTTGCAGGCGAAATACCAGCCACATCCGACAAAACGATCATACACAATGAGTTTACTTCATTGGCATCGTAAAGTGTTGACAAATGGTGAAGAAAGTTTGTTGAAACGTCGTTAACAGTTTTCATTCAACAAAGAAACATAAAAGCTACTTTTGCACAATGGTACCTCATGAAAATTATATGCAGCGCTGCATAGAATTAGCCGGGCTGGGCGCGGGCAATGTTAGTCCGAACCCCATGGTGGGGGCTGTGATTGTTCATGAGGATAATATCATCGGGGAGGGCTTTCACCAGCAATACGGACAGGCTCACGCCGAAGTAAATGCTGTAAACCAGACCCTTGCAGGTTTCGATGACGCAGAAGAGCTTCTGAAAAATTCAACCATTTATGTGTCACTTGAACCTTGTGCCCATTATGGCAAAACGCCTCCCTGTGCTGATCTGATCATTAAACACAAAATACCCAAAGTGGTTATTGGTTGTCGTGACCCTTTTGATCAGGTAGATGGAAAAGGTATTGAAAAGTTGCAAGATGCAGGCATCGAAGTAATAACCGGAGTGTTAGAATCAGAATGCCAATGGCTGAACCGCCGCTTTTTTACCCGGGTACAAAAACAAAGGCCCTACGTCATTCTGAAATGGGCACAAACCAACGATGGTTTTTTTGCCCCGTCAGATAATAGCCAGCTGTGGATAACTGGCGAAGAATCGCGCAGACTGGTACATAAATGGCGCAGCGAAGAAGATGCCGTATTGGTTGGGAAAAACACGGTTGCCATTGATAACCCCCAATTAAACACACGCCACTGGCCGGGTAAGTCACCTAAACGGATTGTTATCGACCGCAAGCTGAAGTTAAGTAATCAGTTGAATGTTTATGATCAAAGCGTTGAAACACTGATATTTAATGAAGTGAAGACGGATATTGACAAGAAAGTTAAGTATATTGCCCTTGAAGATTTTGATCGTTTTGTGCCGCAGTACATATTATACCAGCTTTATTTGCAGGATATTCAGTCGGTGATCATTGAAGGGGGAGCGCATACCTTGAATAGCTTTATCAACGAGGGGTTGTGGGACGAGGCCCGGATTTTTACCGGGGAAGCTATTTTGGGGCAAGGGATAAAAGCGCCGTATATTAACGGGGTTTCCAGCAGGGAGCTTTTACTGGGTACCGACCGTTTAAGATTTTTATATAATAAGCCCGCTATTTAATGTTTTACATTTTTTTAAGTATTTGCTGCAGTGTTACCGTATCGGTATTGCTCAAACTGGCCAAGCGGTACCAGATTGATGTTTACCAGGCAATTACGTGGAACTATTCTGCGGCAATATTCCTTACCTGGGTGTTTTTCAGGCCACAAATGGTCAGTTTGCAGGGCGCGCCAATTGTTACTTATGTGTCGTTAGGCGTATTACTTCCGTTATTATTTGTGGTGATTGCCGCATCTGTTACCTTAACGGGCATTGTACGTACAGAAGTAGCCCAGCGGTTGTCCTTATTCATTCCGATACTGGCTGCAGTTTTTTTATTCGGCGAAGCACTAAACGGGATAAAAATCACAGGTATTTCTATTGGCATTATCGCAATGCTATGCTTGATCCCCTGGAAACAAAGACATGCCGTGCGGCGGCGGCCGACCAACTCATGGTTTTACCTGCTCCTGATATTCATAGGGATGGGGATAATTGATGTCCTGCTTAAGGAGATTGCAAAGTTCACCACAATTCCGTTTACGACATCACTTTTCATCGTTTTTATACTGGCCTTTGCTGTAGCCTTCATCGGGCTGATCTATATGGTGTATACCAAAAAAATGAAATTCTCGTGGCCGCACATCATTATTGGCTGGGTATTAGGTACGGCAAATTTTGGTAATATCCTGTTCAATATAAAAGCACACCAGGCCCTGGCCAATCAGCCTTCTACTGTATTTTCAACAATGAACATCGGTGTGATTGTGTTAGGCTCTATGGTCGGTTTATTTATCTTCAGGGAAAAACTTGGACGACTTAATTTGGCCGGCATTGTTTTAGCCATTATCGCGATTGTTATTATCTCATTCCCCGAAATTTTTCAACATATAGGCGCCTTTATTTTCTGATGCTATTTGATGATACTTATTTAACTATTGAAGCTGCCGGCGAAGGGATATTCCGTGACAGGGGCAGCAAGTTTATTTCTTATGCCTATCCTGTTGCTTCGGAGCAGGATATTAAAAATATTATTGCTGATCTCAAAAAAGAACATCCTAAGGCAAATCATCATTGCTGGGCCATGCGCTGGAGCACAGACCGTTCTGTTTTTCGCCTGAATGATGACGGTGAGCCATCCGGCACAGCAGGAAGGCCGATCCTGAATACTTTATTATCGCGTAATCTCACCAACGTTGCTGTGGTAGTAGTTCGTTATTTTGGCGGGACATTGCTTGGTGTTCCGGGTTTAATCAATGCTTATCGTACCGCAACCGAGTTTGCGCTTGATACAGCTAATATCATCGAAAAGACGGTGAATGATGTCTATTCCATTGCTTTTGATTACCTGCAAATGAACGAGGTAATGAGGATCATTAAGGATGATAATTTGCAGATATTAGATCAGCAATTTGATAATAGTTGCTCCATACAGGTCTCTATCCGAAAAATGCAGGTTAACCAGGCTGTTTCAAAACTTCAAAAGCTTGCTTCAGTAAAAGTAAAATACGATTATAGTATTTGAAGCCGGTATTTTGAATCGCAAGTATACACAGACTCATTTTGTTCTTTTTTTCTCTGTGATTACGGCTTATTTGCCTTATTTTAGTCGGGCATGCAATCGTTTGAAATTAATAAAGAAGACCTTGAGCGTATTAAAACCGCGCTTGAGGGGGATGATGCTGAATTAGAGAAAGTTCTGCAGGAGTACCACGCTTCTGAGATTGCCATATTATTTGAAAAACTTCCTGTTGAGTCGCGCGAAAAGATCATCAATATTCTTCCGTCTGATATCGCATCCGAAGTAATTTCCGAAATGCATGAGGAGCAGGAGCCGGGCGAACTGCTTATCGGCCTCGACCCGGAAAAACGCTCCGAGATCATCGAAGAACTGGACTACGATGATGCAACCGACATTATCTCCCAACTGGACGAAGATGAACAGCATGAACTGTTAGAAGATATTGACCAGGAGGATGCCACCAATATCCGTGCGCTTTTAAGTTATGCTGAAGACACGGCTGGTGGTTTGATGAACTCCGAAGTTATCAAGGTGAACATCAACCTTGATAAAAAAGATGCGCTGGATGAGATTATCCGCCAGTCGGAAGAAATGGAAGAGTTCTACACCATTTACGTGGTGGATGATGATGATATTTTGAAAGGGATATTATCCGTCAAATCTATCCTTAAGGCCCCGGCACATGCCAAAATAGAGAGGCTGGTTAACGCAGACTTTGTTTATGTTAAGGCCGACCTTGACCAGGAAGATGTTGCCGGCCTGATCTCCCAATACAACCTGACGACCATCCCCGTCGTGGACGATAACATGAAACTGCTTGGCAGGATCACCGTCGACGATATCATGGACGTAATGGAGCGAGAGAGCACCGAGGATATATTGAAGATATCCGGTGTATCAGAAGACGAAGAGCTGAGCGGTAACTGGAAGGATGCGGTAAAGAGCCGTTTACCCTGGCTGGTGATCAATTTGGCAACGGCTTACCTTGCTGCATCTATTATCCGGCATTTCGATTCAACCGTTGCCCTGCTTCCGCAGATAGCAGCCTATATGACCATCATTGCAGGTATGGGCGGAAACTCCGCTACACAGGCGCTGGCTGTAACGGTAAGGCGTATTTCATTAAGCGACCTGAGCGATGCACAGGCTTATAACACTGTAGTAAAGGAATTTTTGGTAGGATTGATCAACGGTGCAGCAAATGGGTTGATTGTTTTTGCAATCGCCTTAATGTATGATGCTGACCCAATGCTTGGACTGGTTTTATTTTTGGCGATGACGGGAAACCTGGTTATAGCGGGATTGACAGGATCATCCATACCATTGGTGCTAAAACGGGTAGGCATTGACCCTGCGGTTGCATCATCTATCATTATTACAACATTTACCGATTGTGCCGGGTTTTTATTGCCCCTTTGGCTTGCTACAAAGCTTTTATTGCACCATCATTGAGCAGTAACAAAGCTTTTATATAAATTTGGACATTAAACCAAAACGAATGACAGAGATCAGAAACAACTGGACGAAAGAAGAAATTGCTGAAATATATCATAGACCATTACTCGACCTTATTTACGAGGCTGCAACCGTGCACCGCGAAAATAAAGATTATTCAGAGGTGCAGATCAGCTCGCTGATATCGATCAAAACAGGTGGTTGTCCTGAAGATTGTGCTTATTGTCCGCAGGCTGCCCGTTATAATACAGGTGTGAATGTGCACGCCATGATGCCGACTGAAGAAGTAATTGCAGCTGCCGAAAAAGCAAAAGCAGGCGGCGCGTCAAGGCTTTGCATGGGTGCCGCATGGCGCGAAGTACGTGATAACCGCGATTTTGATAAGGTGATCGATATGGTAAAGGCGGTAAATGACCTGGATATGGAAGTTTGCTGTACATTGGGTATGCTGACCGAAAGCCAGGCACAGCGCTTAGCCGATGCAGGTTTATATGCCTATAACCATAACCTGGATACATCAGAAGATGATTATAAACGTATTATCACCACGCGTACCTATGATGACCGCCTGAAAACTTTAGAGCATGTACGTAAAGCTAAAATAACTGTTTGCAGTGGTGGTATTATTGGTTTGGGTGAGACAGTTGAAGACCGCATATCGATGCTAAAAACATTATCTAATCTGCCTAAACACCCCGAGTCTGTGCCGATCAATGCATTGGTACCAGTACAAGGCACACCGCTGGCCGATCAGCCGCGCGTACCGGTTTGGGACATGGTGCGTATGATCGCAACAACGCGCATTATTATGCCTAAAACCGTGGTACGTTTATCAGCAGGTCGTACAGAAATGTCATTGGTAGAGCAGGCACTTTGCTTTATGGCTGGCGCTAATTCCATATTTGCAGGCGAGAAGCTTTTGACCACACCAAACCCATCATTTGATACGGATATGGCTATGTTTGAATTGCTTGGACTAAAACCCCGCGCTGCGTTTAAGAACGGCAGGCCGGGTAAAAAAGAAGAGGTTTTAGAAACAGAGGTATAGATATGTCATTGCGAGGGACGAAGCAATCGCATACTGTACAGGGCGAAGATGCATAGTTCGCGATTGCCACTCCGCCGATTGGTGGATCGCGGTGACAAGATTTTTTATCATGAAAAAATACACCCGTCTTATTTTATTACTCCTGATCGCCTGCGGATCATTTACCACAGGCTCATGTCAAAAGGCGGGAAGCCTAAGGGTCGTCATTATCAGGCACGGTGAAAAACCTGATAATGGCGATAACTTAAATTGCCAGGGTTTAAACCGCTCGATGGCGTTGCCTAAAGTGCTTTACTCCAAATTTGGAGTAGCTTCGGAGATCTATATCCCAACGGTAAATGCGGGTGATAAAACAAAATCGGCGCGCATGTTCCAAACTATCACACCCTATGCTGCAAAGTATAACCTGGACATCAACAGCAGTTACGATACGGATTATAAAAAATTAGCAAAAGATGTTGTCCAACAAAGCGGCACAGTCGTTATGGTATGGGAGCATAACGCAATACCCCATATAGCAAAAGCTTTAGGCGTGAAAGGTAATATCAGGGACTGGCCCGACAGTGATTTTGACAGCATCTGGATCATCAATTATAAAGACGGGAAAGCTACTTTGACTGCTGATAAGGAAGGGCTAAATCCATCGACTGGATGCCCATTTTAATTATAAGTATTTAATATCGAACACCGAATTCTGAATGTTGAATAATGAACTATTGAGAAGATTAAACTTCGGCGTTCGGTATTCAAAATTCATAATTCGATATTATCAAACCTTCGCACCCAGCAGCCATCTCCATGCCCAGCGGGTAGCCAGGTTAAATCCTTTCCATTCATTTACAAATTCTATAATATCATCAAGGCATTTTTCAGCAAATTTCTGTTTGAAATTTTTGGTGGCTATTTTAAAAACCTTATCCGGATTTTCAAGACCGATACGTTCAAATATTTCTTTTTTTACATACATGGTCCGCACAAAAAGAATATTGCCGAGGATCACATAGCTGTATAATGTGCGTTTAATGTATCCGGCTTTTGCGGCATAAGTTTTTAGCAAACTTTTGGTAAATAGTATATGCCGTGCCTCTTCAATATTATGCAGATCGAACATTTTCTTGAGCACCGGGTAAATATTGGGGGATCTGCGGGCATAATTACCATAAACATCCGTTACCAGTTCAATAGCTACACTGCCCATAAACAGGTAATCTGCAGGCAGGTATTTATTACTGAATTCGCCTAAAAATTTATGTATTCCTGTTTGCTTTATCGGTTTACCACCCAGTTTGCTGATAGCCTGCCCAAACATTTCCTGATGCCTGAATTCTTCTATCAATTCCCTCAAAAGGAAACGATGTTCCACATCATCCAATGGCAGCGTCAGGATATGCCTGGTCATAAATAAGCAAAACAAACACTCACCCCAGGCATAGGATGCTATTACCTGCACCAGTTCGTGCCTGCCAAGCTCAAGTTTTTGAATGGGAGTGAGTGTATCATAAATTTCAAGACCTTGTAGCGAAGTAAGTATTTCTGGTAGGAAAATATCACCTGCTTCAGGTTCCTGCTGCCATGGAATATATGTTTCCGGCATCAATGGCCGTTCCTTGCTGATCCTGATCAAACGTTCAATTTCCTGTACTTCCATGCTGCAATACCTAAAAATATCATTTCAAAGTAAAAACGAATTTATCTAAAACTACCTAACAATTTATTGCGTTATTAGTTCGTGATAAGGTTTAGGTTAGTCCTGGTGTAAAAGCCGGGAAATAGCTCCCCGCCGCCCGGTGGGGAGTTTTTTTGTTTTAATTGGGACGCAAATAGAAAGTAAAGGGTTGCTTTCAGTTAAGCATATACTTAACCAGTCTGAACACAGGATATATAATGATCGGTGCAGCGATAATATCAACAGTATAGTGCACATGCTGCACCAGCAATAAGCAGGCTACAATAATAGTACCTATGAGTGCCAGTATTCTGTCCCATTTTCTTTCCAGGCATAAGAAAATAAGAAAGAGGATAGAGGTATGGCCAGAAAAGAACAAATCTTTAGTAATGGTGCTTCTGCCATAAAAGACTGCGGTAAGCGGGTCTGTTAAAACTATCAGATCTTTTGGCGGATCAAGCGGAACAAGGCTTATAGCCAACACGCGCAATATGGTAATGAATATAAACGTCCAAAGATAGGTTATATATATGGTCGGCTTTTCAATAGCACGCCATAATGCGTAGAATCCAATACCCCAGATCACCGTAAAAATAGCCCAGGAAACATTATGTGCAGGAATAGCGGCTAATACCCAGTCATTTAAAATCGGTCCGTTCCTCTTTTGTATCAGGTTGAAAAAGGAGGGGAGCATAAAAGAAATAATGGTCATTAGTATAGAACCGATGATCAGCTGTGCCCTCAGTAAGGACGAGCTCCAGGTTATTTTCCAGTTTTCTCTTAATACTATCGCTATAGGTCTCGCCACAAGTTTATAATCTTTATATCGGGGTGCAAAATTAACAAAGTAAATGGAATGTTAAATTTTCTTAAACCCTAAATTATTAACTAAGACGTAAAACAGAAAAATTAGTTACATCAGTAACGTTTTAATATTTAAAACGTCTTTATTCCGAATTATTTAGAAATGATAAGGCAATCTCTCTATTAATCTCAGTAATATAAAAATTTTCTCATTGTAAATCAATTATTTATAAAAAATACTAATCGATTAGTTGTAATACTAATTCATTAGTATTAACTTGGTTTAAAATTAGAATATAACATGCAAAAACTGGCTAAAAGAGAAGAACAAATCATGCAAGTGTTCTGGACATTGGAAAAAGCATTTATCAAAGAGATCATCCCCGAACTGCCTGATCCCAAACCGCATTATAACTCGGTAGCTACTATGGTAAAAATTTTGGAAGATAAGGGTTTCCTGGCGCATGAGGCATTTGGTAATATCTATCGCTACCATCCCATTATTTCCCGCGATGATTATCAGAAACATGCCATGAAAGATATCGTGAGCCAGTATTTCAACAACTCATACCCAAGTATGCTGGCCTACTTTGCCAAAGAACAAAAAATATCAGAATCAGAATTAAACGAAATAATAGCCATCATTAAATCAACAGAAAAATGATACCCTATATCCTGCACGTAGCTTTGCTCATTTCAGTATGCCTGTTATTTTATAAGATATTCCTGCAAAGGGAAACTTTTTATCACCTCAACAGGGTAGTGCTGCTTATTTGCCTTGCACTGTCATTTGTATTGCCGTTGATCTCTATCCCCCAGGCCTGGACACTACGGAGTACTCCTGCAGAAACGATAGTGGCACAGCCGGCGGTAAAACCCGTACAGTATCCACAAATAACAGTTCCGGTACAGCAACAGCCAGCTCAAAAGGAATTAACAGCAAAGCAACGGCCTGTAAAGGCTCAGCAGGCAACCATTGTGCAGGATAAGCCCTTTTTACCGATCGCCATAAAATGGTTATTCTATTTGTACTGGGCGGGTGTAGCTGCTTTTGGGTTGAATTTGTTACTGCAGGTGATCGTATTGCTGATCAGGGCCTATTCAAACCCGGTAATCAAAGATGGCAAATTCCGCATTATAGAGGTTAAAGGTGATAAAGCGCCCTGCTCATTCGGTAACAACATTTTCATCAACCCTGAAAAATACGACTGGGATACCTATAACCAAATATTGATGCACGAAAAAGTGCATATACAGCAGGGCCACAGCTTTGATATACTATTGGCCGAACTGGTACTGGTATTTCAATGGTTTAATCCCTTTGCATGGCTTTACCGCGGCGAACTGGAAAATAACCTTGAGTTTTTAACTGATGAGGCTGTGCTTGACGGCAATGAGGTGGAGAAATCAAGCTATCAAATGAGTTTATTAAAAGTATCTGCACCGCATTTAGCGCTGAGTGTTACTACCAATTATAATCAATCACTACTAAAAAAGCGTATCGTTATGATGAATGCCAAGAAATCCAACATCCATACGATGTGGAAATACTTTATCCTGGTACCCATTATGGGAGGTCTTGCCTGTGCACTGAACCAAACTGCCTTTAGCCAATCCAACAAGACCACTCATGTTAAGGCGACTGTTAAGCACAAAACTTCGCATGCCAATTGGGGCTCGACAGACCGGACCGAGGGATCATGGTTTGCAACTATAAAAGGCGAAAAAGTCCGGATTGAATTCAGAAGTGATGATGATGATAAAGAGTGGAACAGCAGTTCGGATAATTTTAAGTTGACTGAATTATCATCTGTCCCTAAAGATCAGAAAGGCGATTTTACAATCACCCGTGATGCCGGTACGATAAAATTTAACGGTAAGTTTGACGGTGACCAGGGGTACGGTCACTATAAATTTGAAGCTAATAAAGAGTTTGAGACCTATATTGGCGACCAGGGCATAACCGAAGTTGATAACCAGGACCAGTTTGCCTTTTTCATCCTCAATATTACCAGGGCCTATGTAACCATGCTAAAGGATAATGGCTTTGGCCATATCTCAAAAAATGAAATGATCT
>Ga0307517_10001925_pt1 | contig 33980 bp, 39 predicted proteins | sample 23_EM_MG_FD_194515 | JGI IMG/M metagenome (GOLD analysis project Ga0307517, IMG submission 194515) | Populus trichocarpa ectomycorrhiza microbial communities from riparian zone in the Pacific Northwest, United States - 23_EM | ecosystem: Host-associated > Plants > Roots > Unclassified | place... | reverse complement strand
GAATCTCCACTAGTGTCTGTACTGGTATTCTCAGAACCAATCAGTAGTGGGCTGGTGGTGCTCCCATTACTAATTGATCCACTACTAATGCTTCCGGTAGGGGGTTCAATAGGTTCATGGGAACTTCTGTTGCCAGCAGTTTTGGGGTTGTGCATGCTAGGACCAATATTCCCATCAACCAAGACAAATGATTCAACTTAGAGTGCTGTCAAGTAGGGAATGTTGTGCTAAGTATGCAACACTCACAAGAACTTTTGGAACTATTTCCTGATTTGGAGGGAGCTTGAGTAGATGGTTCACAAACCAGTGTTGTGGGACCTGGATTTACAACCATTGAAGTATGTGTGGCATGCTTGAAGTGCTCCACTGCCTCCCTGGCTATGGGGCGTTGTTTTGGATTTCCATCCCAGCATTTTTCAATAAACTCCCACATCCCTTGACCAAACCCAACACCCACTGGATCTTCTGGTTTGGATGGCCTCCAGCCTTGGACAGTAAGTGTTGGAACCTCCACCATTCCATGTTGTCCAGACAGAGGGGCCCCAGTGACTACCTCATAAGCCACCATCCCAAAGGCATATATGTCTGCCTCTTTGGAAGGATGGTTACTCTCAGAGAGTAACTCAGGGGCCATATAGCCAGAAGCACTGTCAGCATCCACCCTGTGTATGTCAGGGTCAAAAGACATGCTCAATGCAACCATGCTGAATCCAAAATCTGATATACAAGCTCATGGGGGTGTTTCATTATTGATTAGGATGTTGGCCTGTGGTTATGAGTTAGCAGAGCTGATATTAACCATAGTGGTGGAAAGGGAGAAGGTGGCTGAGATATAAACGCACTGATTTCAGGCCTCCATGAGGGATACCAGACCTATGGAGATAATCAAGGCCATTTGCAACCTCTCCAAGCTGTGTCACCCATCAGTCACCTCAGTCCAGAGAATACTAACAACTAAAAGTCACACCAGGGAAGTCCTGTTTGCCTTCTTGTTATTGATATATGTGAGGATATTTCCATTCACCATCATCTCTGAAATCATTGAAAATTTGCCAGCTTTTGGCTCAATTTTGACTGCAAGAAGTCGGAGAATATTGGGGTGAGATGCATTCATCCAAAGCATAGATCCTCTGCAGAAGGCCTGGGTTTGGTGTGTTATACTAATCAATTGATGAAGACAGGACATCCCACTATCCTACATACCTCATGAATCACATCAATGTCTCTCTTAAGTGGTGTCCTGATAGTCTTGACAGCCACATCAATCCCTCTCAATCTCCCCATTTGGATGTCCACAAATCTCCCACTTGTGATCACTTGTTTCTGCACTGTATATCTTGTTCGTAGATCAATACAATAGCTCCCAGGGACTTGGCGTGAGGCTCCAGCAAGCTTCTGTATCAGCTCAAAGGCATGGACCCTGGTCATGGGTGGAACATGATCCCCCCTCAACACCTTTAGGCAGGGTGGGGAGATAGATTTTTTGAGTTGCAGTGGGTGATATGGAGGGTTGGAACCAACTTACCTTGCCAGTGGCATTTATAACAGTGGTAGCATCTTTCTCCCTGAATCGCAAGGCAATTTCCCTATTCCCCTCATCATCAACAAACAGTTGTAACTGGTGGAAATTTATGGCTTCGGAATCCTGAGAAGCAAGGTGCCGCCACTGCGAGAGGATGGTTTTTGGATCTGGGAGGGCAAGTTGGGTAACTGAGGACAGAGGATGGAGGATGTTTTTGTGGTTGTGGGATATAGCGAGTGTGGAAAGTGTGCAAGCACTTGCCCAATTGCCGGTCTTCCTGTCGACTTTTCATTCCAACACTTCACCACCAATTCCCAAGTCCCGCTTTCAAACCCAATCTTTCTGGCGTTACCTGGTTTGGTTGGTCGTTTCCCGGCTAAAACATGGAGCACAAGTTGATACTGCCCGAACTTCTTGTCATAAAACGGGTTGGATCCAGTGAGCACCTCATATATCACCATGCCGAAAGCGTAGATATCCGCAGGCCGTGTCGGTCGGCTCCCCGTTTTCCCGAACTTTGTGGGATCAAATAGCTCTGGGGCCATGTATGAGGGCGTGCCGCCATTAGTAGTCATAGATATCTGCCCTAGAGTCCCGGGAGCGAGGGTTGAAAGTCCAAAGTCGGCAAGGCAAGCTCGAGACGGCATTTGGTTGGAAATTAAGATACTGTGCTGCAAATTTGTTGAGAGTACAGGACAATGTGGTTGGTATAGGCATACCCCTTTGAGATCCCCGTGGACGATTCCGCGTTCATGGAGGTGATGTAAACCCATAGCCGCTTTGTATAGCTGAGCGGGAAGTGGATTAAATATGGGCCGTGTAATCCAAAGATTCTCGTACCAGGCGAAGCCTATCTGATTTTGGTGGATTCCCTTTGATATAATCCTTGATGTTCCCGTTCAGCATCATTTCCGAAATCATCGAGCACTTCCCGGTGAGGGGGTTGATGTCGACGGCAATGAGCTGCAAGAGATAGGGATGAGAAACGCTCATCCAGATTATACATTCCTTGCAGAAGCGCTAGATTGGAACCGCATTTGTTAACACACCCCGAAGAAACAGTTGGGTGCGGCACGCACCTTCCGGGCGTCCTGCTTGACCCTCCAACAGGTTCTCAGGGTCTTTACAGCCACTGTCCTATTGCCCAACCTTCCCTTTCGAATGTCTGAGAAAGCACCAGTGGCAATCACATCGTCCTCCACATGAAGGGTACCAGGTTCGACCTGATAACGGAGGGGGACCTCACCCGAGTTATGCGCAAGCGCCCGCATCACACTGAGGACGTCACGTTCATACCTGCCCGGGATTTTACCGTCCAAAAAAACCTGACGGGTGGTACAATATGGGTTACTGCCTGGCCATCTCCTCACCGCAGTAAATGGGCAACTTACCTTGTCTATGGCATTGAGGGTAGTCTTGGCGTTGTTACCTTGGAGCTTTGTGGTCAATGATCGGTTGGGTCCTTCGACGAGAAACGAAAGCAGTGAGAGAAAGTCTTGAGGCCGCAGTCCGGGTGAGGCGAGTCGCAGCCACTGATGGACAATCGGGCTTATGACGGGGGAAACTCCCGAGAGATAGGTGGAGGTGGGAGAAGGGTCCGTTCCACCGTAAGTGGATGGCGTGGGGCTTGGTTGATCCATGATAACCAGGAGGTTGTGGAGCTAAGCGTACGGTCGCGTCGTTTTCAGGGTGCTCGGTTTGGCAACAGGCTCTTCAGAAGGGTTTGGAGAGAAGTACTGTTAAGGGTTGACGGGGTAAAGAGATACACGAGGGATCCTCGTGGGTTCAGCATGTTAGGTGCGAGTCGTTCGGCGTCTATGGTCCCATTTCTGGCCGGCGCTCTTACGAGAATCGCGTATTGGCACCAAAGGAGGTAGAGGTGAAGTTGGATGCTAATCCAGAGCAATCAGACGAACCGAGGTGGTTCGGGAGCGACGCCACAATCGTTCCGCGCAGGTAATACGGGATAAATCAGAACTTGAAAAAAAAGTTCCGCGCAGGAGTCTGCCGCCCGATCTGATGCCCACGAACGGCATCCCTGACAGAAATGTATCCAGGGGTTATGAAGATAGTTCGGGAATGGATCGGTGTCCAAGACATGCTGCGCGGTAGATCTAGCTACTTGGTCGGTGCTTCCATCGACATCTAAGCGCAAGCACTCCTCTGCAACGCTTCCGATTTGATCTACCAAACGCACACCGCGAAATTGGGAGTCAGGCCGGTCGTAAATTTACATTCCAGGATGCTACTTAGTACAAATTTTGACAGGCCATCGCGGTCAGGCGATCCCCACTTATCCTGGTGGGTTTTTCTTTGCTCCTAACCTTAATCCCCAAAATCCTCTCCCTTTTCTCGGCGGAGTAGTACAGGTGGTGGGTGATCATCGAGGGATCGTAGTTTGGTGCTCCTTCGCTGAGCTTGGATGAATCAAGACCGAGGGAAGGAACACCATCTTTTGCAGCGTCGACTAAAGAATCGTTAGATCATTGGTATATGAAACAGTATATGAAAACGATTACTGAAGTCTTCCCAGGTGAATGGTCCTAAATTTCCAGATGCGCGAAGGGTTGAGCGCGATGGCATGGAGAAGTGGTCAGAGCTCACCAGCTGCGAGAAGGATACGCTCTCAGCGATGACATGAGCTTCGGCAACATCTCGTACATTAACCCAGGAGTTATGTATTAAATCCCTTTCCGGTCGGCAGATCGCACGTAGAATGTTCTGAAGATACGAAAAGTACGGACGTCCCGAGACCCCCCGCAGAGGGGGTCGTTGTCGGAGGGGTCGGAAGCGCGACCGCCAGAACGAAAGACCGCGTCTCTCGAGTCAAACGGTGCGACAATTACGAACGCGAATTACTTGACTTCGCATCGCAGCCTGGGCGCCTATTGCACGACATTCTCTCGCGCTACGTTTACTTTGTGCCCGTGGATATCGATATTCAACATCAGAAACTTCGGGAAAATACCCTCTTCTCGCTGGATACCGCCATTGGGGCCATGAATCTCGCGGGGGGAATCTCGGACATCGTGCCAGCCAACGTTCTTTTCAGTACCGTTAGCGTTATCCCCACGACGATCGGAGTGAGTTTCCTTTCGGTTTATGTTGACCATTGAGAGCTGAAACACGTCTAGAATTCGATGGTCAACCGAGCCGATTACGCCGAGCTTGGGCTGGCCTCCGCCGACGTCCGTATCACTCTTGACAGAGGATTGACCAGTAAGAGGTTGAGCAACCTCAATAGCTCTGTGTTGGAGGCATTCGAGTGGTTGAGGACATGAGTCGCACCGATACACGCTTTGGATACCTCGCTGACGACTCTCACGGCCTGACCTCAGGGCCGTCGCGGAGATCCAACGGCCAAGCATGATAAACGGAACGCAGTTTCCCGACTCTTCCACGCAAAAACGATAAAGAGGCAATCGGGGCCTGGAGGGCGAGCCTCAACAGGATCCTTCTTGTGCGTTCCGTTGTTTCATGGTGGCTATTATTCACCGCCCATCCCCAGGCAGGGCTCGCGACAAATACACGTAAACGTTTTTGACATTCGTCACGACCTCGTGGGCACCCGTGCGATCGTTTTCGACGTTCAACATGACGTCCTGAATACCCGTTCCCTCATATCCGACGTTCATCACGATGGAAAATACACACGCCATTGTGACCGAGCTTCATCACGACGTCGCGAACACTCGCACCATAGTTTTCGAAATCCGTCGAGACATGCTGGAGCGCGAGGAAGGGGCTGACGGTCAGCACCGGATGAAAAGTAACTCTCGTGCTATCTACGTCACTGAACAAATATTTACTACCTCCTAGACTCAGCGGGTCAGGGATCCAGACCGCCAATGGGTCAGTGGCTTGCATTTGAATTTAGCTATCCGGAGAATCACCACCCCCACCACCAAGGGCCTTCTTTTGACGTGACGGGTTGATTGAGGAGATCATCGGTCTCGCAGAGGACCTTACTCCGATTGCTCTCATTGGTGCCGGCTGGATCGGCAAGACATCCATCGCCCTGACTGTCCTGCACGACAACCGCATCAAGTAGCGGTTTGGTGACAATCGTCGATTCATTCGTTGTGACCAGTTCCCCCCCTTATCAGCTCACCCCCTCCGTCACCGGCGCAGGTGTCAAAGATCCCGAGGGTCTGGCCCCCTACGACCATTCTTGTCCTCAAATGAAATGTTCATAATCCTCGACAACGCCGAATCCGTTCTTGATCCACAAGGAACGGGTGCCCAGGGGATCTACGCAGTGGTGGAGAAGCTGAGCCAGTTCGTCGACACCTGCCTCTGCGTCGTTTCCCAGATCTCCACCGTCCCTCCCCACTGCGAGATTCTGGACACCCGACGTTGTCGGTCGAGGCAGGGCGTGACACGTTCTATCGGATCTACAAGCACGGCGAACGGTCGGATCTGATTGGCAACATTTTGGAACAGCTCGACTTCCATCCACCCCCCATTACCTTACTCGCTACCGTTGCCCAGTACAACAAGTGGGACTCCATCCGACTGACGAAGGAGTGGGAAGGACGGCGAGCGGACATACTCGACACACAGCACAGCAAGAGCCTTGCCACCACGATCGAGGTTTCGCTCCCCTCCTCTCCCCGACGTCCCGAGGGCTTGACCCTGACGCCCGGGGGCCCCCCGAGGTCACCGCATTTTTTCCGCAAGGCACCAACGAGATCAACCTTGACTGGTTGTTTCCAACCATCTCCAACAGAATCAACATCTTTGACACATTCTGCAGACTTTCCCTGACATATCGAAACAACGCGTTCATCACGATGCTGGCGCCGCTCCGAGACCATCTCCGTCCCAAGGATCCAATGTCATCCCCGCCCCTCTGTACAACCAAGGAGTGTTACTTCACCCGATTGTCAGTTGATTTTGATCCCAACAGTCCCGACTTCGACGAAGCACGTTGGAGGACGTTGGAGGACGTAAATGTCGAGCACTTACTCTATGTCTTCATAGCATCGATCGACGCCAATTCGGACAACGTCTAGGATGCCTATTCCAGTTTCATGAGGCACTTCCATTCGCACAAAAAGTGGCTCATTGTTCTGGGACCCAAGACTGAAGGGCCCCCAGATGGCCATCGCACCAGGTCTGAGCGCTTGTTCGAGCTCGCACGATTGTTATCTTCGGCCGGAAATCATGTGAAGCGTACACGACTTCTTACCCAGGCCTCAAAACTCCAGAGAGAGCGGGGGGATGATCGGGTTGCTCGAACCTTGAGTCACCTATCCGACGCAAATCGGGGAATCGGCCTCCATGAAGGAGCGGAACGGGTGAAGGAAGGATTGGAGATTTACGAACGGTTGGGTGACACGGCGGGACAAGCAGAGTGTTTGAAAGACCTTGCCTGGGTGTTATATGCTGACGGGCAGCTCGACGCCGCGGAGGCGGCCGCATCTCGTGCGGACAATCTCCTCCAAGAGGAAGGCGGACAGCTCCTGGCCTGTAGATGCCATCGCATCCCCGGCGATATATGTTATTTCAAGGGCAGGAGGGAGGATGCCATCAATAATTTTGAGGCAGCCCTCTCAATTTCATCCTCGTTCGATTGGCACGATCAGCTGCCTCTGCACGTTCGAGAAGCTTGGGGCTACCGATTTGGCGGGAAGTTGTAGAGAGTTCCTCCGAGAAATTGAAGAGGAGATGAACAGTACGCGCGTTGCGTCTGACCAATCGGATGACGATGGCGAGTTCCTCGAAATGTCTCCATATGCCGCACTGATTAACTCTTCGTGTTCAGGGCGGATCACCAAATCCGTATCAGAACGTCGGCCTCGTCGGCAGTTGCCTCAATGCGCTCGGAGGCGTCCGTCCACGGGTCACTGAGATCCCGCCCCCTCACTCTACCTCCTGTTACATTCTTTATTATTCCTACCATCCCTGTGCCCCCTTCTAGTCCTCTTCAGGGACGTCCTCCCTTTTTTCCATCTCTTACATCCGCGCGCATCGTTCCGTATTTGTTCTCCCACCACCCGCCGCCCACCCGTATCCCGTGTTGCATATCCCCCACGTTATAATCGTTGTTTTTTGCGTTCGTGTGTGTATCCACAGTTTGATTCAGTGATGTTGCAACTGTCGCGAAGTCGCCCACCTCGCACCCGGGATAGACGCTGGCCGAAAAATGCTAATGACCTGCTAAATTAAACAATGAGTACTTGAGTAACAACACTGTCCTGGGAACCCATCTACACTATCAACAAGCAACGGAACCGGCCAGCATAACTCCCATAGGCCGATGGCAACGTTCCTCGAATCGACACCGCATTTCGGGACCACACCGGGCGGTTGAGTCTCCCATAGGTTTTTGGCGATTGCCCGCCAGTATGTTCTCTTGCAACTTGATGTCGTTTGGACTGATGCTAAAGGCAAAGGACAGAGGAAGCGGAAGCACAGTGATGACGTTGCCCGACAGTTCTTGACGTCCTGTTCGACTTCGCTCCCTCTCCCCTCCAGGGTCATCTTCCGTTCATAACATTTTCCTGAGATCGGGTGTCCCTCACTAAGGCATGGACACCTCACCCACAAAAACACACCGAGAGGAGAGCAATTTCAGACGCAAGGACACCGTTGGGTTCGGCTAGCGTAAAAATCATAACCCAATATGACCAAACTCGCAGCGCGGTTATAACTCTCAAGGCGGCGAAGAATCCGGCTTGGGGCACTTGGAAAGTTTCGACGGTGGAATCGTGGTTAAGACTGTGGTCTGTTGGATAGCATGAATCGAATGCTATGTATCCCTGATATCCTGTGTTGGTGTGGGATCGGGGATTGTTTACGCAATGACTGGCATATGGGATTCTCCCAAGTATGCCTAGCTTGCTGCAGCGGGGCTGTGGTGGGTGATGCAGCCGGAGCTGGGGACGCTCGCCGCCGGCACTCAATATCAATGACGAACTCATGGGTCATGTCACGACTCCTGTCGGGCAAACGTTCGATGTCGTCCGAGTGAACCTGCACCACCGTCAGTGCTTTAGTCTTGAGGCCATCAGAACATTATGCAACGGGGAATCGCAGCAGCTATCGTACTCATCCCCAGCCGCCTAAAGTACTCGAAGAGGCTGCAGGGTGTTGGATCGAGCCTGTTGGGCGACTGCGTTCTTGGCGCGCCCCAACAAACTCCTCTAGCCTCAACCGTTTGGAACCGCCTGATTTCACACGTCAAGGGATGTGTATTCTTGGGTTAGCTTCCATAGGTTGGTCACGGCACATTCGTGTATTGATACGGTAAAGTCCAAATCCAGCGGTTCTGCTTCTTCTCGCTCAGTGGACCAACGTTCCGAGAGTACAAGAAAGAGCGAATGTCTTGGAACCCCTCACTAAGGGGGTCGCTATCGGGGGGAAGGGGGGTCATCAGGAGGGTTGACCGCCAGAATCAAAGACTGAACGGGCGGCATTGTTGCCAACACCCCCAGTGTCTGGAAAATAGATTTCAAAGCACTCCGGATCCTTTCTCGTTTGTCGTTCGATTCGGCGGAACCAAAAAGAGATCTTTTCTGGGGCACTGCAACATAGCACGGCTGCCAAAGAATAAAGCGCATTCTTCGGGGTCACCTCTTTGGGTGAGAGACGCCGAGGGTGCTTTTAAAAAGCAATCCCCCTTCCCACACTGCTCGTACTATGTTGGTTTTGAACCCATGGATCGTCAGGCTCAACAGCATAGGCGCCGGGACAACCCCCTCTCCTCGCTGGATGTCACCATCGCGGCCTTGAATCTCGCGAAAGAGCTTTCAGCCATCACGCCGGCCAAGGCTGTTTTTGGCTCCGCCAGCGCCGTCCTCACGATGATTAGAGCGAGTGTCCCTCTGGTTTATTTTGGCCGACTGCAAGCTGAAACACACCTAGGATTCGATGATTAACCAGGCCGATTACGTCGAACTTGGGGTGGCCTGTGGCGACGTCTGTATCGCCCTCAACCGAGGACTGAGCGGGAAGAGATTGGAGGATCTCAACAACTCTGTGTTGGAAGCAATCGGAGATCTGGGGGCGTGAGTCACGTCAATGGTGCACACTCCGAGTACCTCATGATTTTGGCCTGACCTCAGGGCTGTCGCTGAGATCCAAAGAATGACCGTCAGGCAGCGTAAACGGTGCGCAGTCTGCCGGCTCTTCCACGCGAGGAACGATAAGGAGACAATCGCCACCTGGAGGACGAACCTCAACAGGATTCTTCTCGTGTTTAACGTGTGTTTCATCGTTCTTTGTGTGGCTATTACTAACCACCCGTCCCAAGACCGAGCTTGCAGTAAACACGCTCTTGGCCGCCGAGGGCACCCGCGTGCTCGTATCTGATGTTCGTCACGATGTTGCAAACACACATTCAATTGTTTCCGAGATTAATCATAACGTTACAAACGCGAACACCACTCTTGACAACATTTACCGGGACATGCTGAAACGCGAGGAAGGGACTGACAACCAAAATCTGACGGTAAGTGACAATCCTGCTCTTGATGTCGCAAACTTACCACCGCCTAGGCTCAAAACAGGTCAGCGATCCAGACTACCAATGAGTCAGTGGCTTATATTTGAATCTAGCGAATCTGGAGAATCCCCACCCCCGCCACCGAGGGCCTTCTTTGGACGTGACGAGTTGATTGAGAAGATCGTCGGTCTCGCAGAGGACCTCACTCCGATTGCTCTCATTGGTGCCGGTGGGATCGGCAAGACCTCCATCGCCCTGACCGTCTTGCATGACAACCGCATCAAGCGGCGGTTCGGTGACAATCGTCGATTTATCCGTTGCGATCAATTCCCCCCCTCCCTCGCTCATTTCCTCTCCCGGCTCTCCAAGGTCATTGGCGCAGGTGTCAAAGATCCCGAGGGTCTGGCCCCCCTACGACCATTCCTGTCCTCAAATGAAATGTTCATAATCCTCGACAACGCAGAATCCATTCTCGATCCGCAGGGCACGGGTGCTCAGGAGGTCTATGCAGTGGTGGAGGAGCTGAGCCAGTTCGGCAACATCTGCCTCTGCATCACTTCCCGGATCTCCACCGTCCCTCCCCACTGCGAGATCCTGGACGTCCCGACGTTGTCGGTCGAGGCAGGGCGTGACACGTTCTATCGGATCTACAAGCAGGGCGGACAGTCTGATCCGATCAACAACATCCTGGAACAGCTCGACTTCCATCCACTCTCCATCACCTTACTCGCTACCGTTGCCCAGTATAACAAGTGGGACGCCATCCGACTGACGAGGGAATGGGAGGGCCGGCGAACGGACATGCTCGATGCACAGCACAACAAGAGTCTTGCCGTTACGATCGAGCTCTCGCTCTCCTCCCCGACATTCCAGGATCTTGGCCCTGACGCCCGGGGGCTTCTTGAGGTCATCGCATTTTTCCCGCAAGGTGTCGATGAGAACAGTCTCGACTGGCTGTTTCCGACCATCTCCGATAGAATCAACATCCTTGACACATTCTGCAGGCTTTCCCTGACATATCGAAACAACTCGTTCATCACGATGCTTGCACCACTCAGAGACCATCTCCGTCCTAAGGATCCAATGTCATCTCCGCTCCTCTGTACAACCAAGGAGTGTTACTTCATCCGGTTGGCGGCAGACCTCGATCCTCACAGTCCCGGTTTTGCCGAAGCACGATGGATCACGTCGGAGGATGTAAACGTCGAGCACTTGCTCGATGTCTTCACAACGATCGACACCAATTCAGATAATGTCTGGGATGCCTGTGCAAATTTCATGAAACACCTCCATTCACACAAAAGGCGGCTCATTACACTGGGGCCCAAGATTGAGGGACTCCCAGACGATCATCGCTCCAAGCCCGAGTGCTTGTTTGAGCTCTCACGGGTGCTTTCGTCGGTTGGAAATAACGGGGAGCGCAAAAAACTCCTTTGTCAAGCCCTAAGACTCCAGAGAGAGCGAGGGGACGACCGTCGGGTCGCTCAAACCTTGAGCCACCTATCTGACGCAAATCGGGAGATTGGGATCCACAAGGAAGGAGCGGAACAAGCGAAGGAAGGATTGGAACTCTATGAACAACTCGGTGACGTAGTGGGACAAGCAGAGTGCCTGAACCGCCTCGCTTGGGTACTGTTTACTGACGAGCAGCTCGACGCCGCGGAGGAAGCCGCATCCCGCGCACTCGATCTTCTCCCAGAGAAAGACCGGCAATTTCTGGCCTGCCAATGTCATCGCATTCTTGGTGACATATGTCGCTCCAAGGGCAAGAGAGAGGAGGCGGTTGACCATTTCCAGACAGCCCGCGAAATCGCATCTTCCTTCAACTGGCACGATCAGCTGTTTTGGGTTCATTACTCCCTGGCAGATCTGTATTTCAATCGAGGAAGGTTCGATGACGCTTACGCTCACATTGGGAATGCCGAGGCGCATGCGGCCGATAACCCATACTTTGTTGGTCGCGCGGCTTCCCTGCGGGCTTACTTCTGTTTCCGACAACACAAGCTCGGGAAGGCGAACTCCGAGGCACTGCGTGCTCTCCGTGCGTTTGAGAAGGTTGGGGCTACGAAATGGGTAGAAAACTGTAGAGAGCTCCTCCGACCCGGCTTGGAAATAGGCACGTATAACGATGGTGAGTCCAAAATGATGCCACATGTCACACGTGACTTAACTCTTCGTGTTCGGTGGCAGTGCGCCCGGTGCGCATGTGTATGCGAGGCCCCGCTCTAATCCCTCCACCGGTACCCCCCCGACCCCTCCACCATCGCCTTCGCATCCCCCGCGGGTTGGTATGGCTGGGAAGCCGCAGAGCCCGGGGGTGAGACCGTCAACTAGAATTCAACCTATGCTGTCTGTCGAGGTCATGGTATCGCTTTCCCAGTGTGGGCGAGATCCACACCGATCTCACTCGTACTAAGCCGCACTTAAGTTAGAAGCATTTCCAGATAATACGATACCAGGGCCGCGAGATGAAATGTCAAGAAAAAAATTCATTGACGAGGGCACCTTATGGGAGATTACCGATTTCGAATTCGCATCCCCATTACTAGTTTGCGTCATGTCCTATATATGTCTCCCTGTGTAGTAAACGTATCCGTATATTGGTGTGGGTTGTCTGTAACAATCTGTGCTTTGGTTTGGTGACGGGAAACAAGATTTTGCTTGTTGTCTATAATAGCTGGAATCTCCACGACAACACCCATAGCATTGTGACTGGGATCCCCAATCCCACTTTTGACGAAGAGGAAGACGACACAGCTTTGTTCAAACGTTCCCACGAATTCGGAGAGTATGTCTCCGGATGCAAGGAATTCCTCAGGTTATCTTCCATTTATGACTTTTTCTTTCCTGAAACCGGGCATGCATTGCTACAGCGCAGACACATCGTCCACAAGAACACATCGGCAGGAGAATAAATTCAGCTACGAAAGCACCGTAGGATCCAACATTTGTATCACTTTTCGCTCAGTGGGCCGCACGTAGAACGTTCTGAGGATACGAAAAAGGGCGAAGGTCCTGAAACTCCATGCGAAACCTCTGAACCAAGGGACGTATCCTAAACACACCATGAGAACCAGGATTATAAAGCTTATATGCGCTTGGTGTTTCACCTGGAAAAGCGTAGAAGTCTCCGTCACACCTTTCCCACTTGGCCCTGATATTGGCAGCCCGTCGTATTTCACATAATCATCCATGTCACTAGCACTTTCTTCCAATCCCATTGGATCGGGGGTATGCAAGGGTCCGGCCTGCGGAGGTGGACCCCCAAACGATCCTATCGGGAGGAACTGCATCGTGCCCTCATTCAGCGCATTCAGGATCCGGGTGTTCTGTGCGGCGGACAGCGTCGATGGATTTTGCATGGGAATGTCGACAGGCCATCCGACGAGCCGGACGCCATAAGTTTCGAGGTTGCCTTGGTTCTTCCACCGCATCTCAGCTGTTCGTATTCCGCTCGCCTTTCTGATGCAAAAGTGATAAGTAAGTGAAAATGCGACTAGGCAGACGGGCAGATGGCGACGAACCGTAAGGCAGCCCGGACCACCGCGTATACCTCAGACTTCAACAGAGACGCAGGTGTCTTCTTTGACCTCGAGGTCACGGGAGCAGAGACGGGTTGCATCTGAATCGTGGAACTTTGTGGGTCGTACACATGGCTCCTCCTACAGTGTTCTTTGAATGTCAGTGCACCGGGAGCGCCACCACCTCTTAGGCCCCGCCAGAACTCCTGGCCGATAGCTGTGCCACCGAGGAAGCCGTCGTCAGAGGGATCAGAAGGGTCGACAGCGAGAACGAAAGATTGAACGGATAACGCTGTCGCCAACGTCTCCAATGCCCGAGAAATGGATATTAAAGCACTCTTGATTCTCTCCTGTTTATCGTTCGATTCGGCGGATCCAAAGAGATATTTTTGCTGAGACTCTGCAACGTAGTATTTGATCTAAAGTCTTTCAGAACTCGGGCCACCTATGTGAGGTTGCGGAAGTCGAGTTCCGGTACGAACTTGTTCGAGGGGCCGCTGTTCTCTGATCGCGAACGACCTCATCGCGTCGAGTAGTGTCTTGTCAATAAACGCGTCGAGACGTTCAAGGAAGAAGACGTCCTTTTCGTTCGAAATGCTCTGGCTGGATGTCATGTGGAACGGTGTCGTGTGAATTAAGTGAGATGGTGGTGCCAGTGCAAATCGCGCCGCAGCCACTGAGCCGACGAGGACGGTCACGACCTGTACTCGACCACCATCTCTTGACGATCGCTATGTTTTCTTCCCTCTGGTCGTGAGTGAGGGTCTCCCCATGCTATATGCGATCTCTAACGTCGATTTCCAGAGCACCAGTCGACCCGACCGCACAGAACTTCTTCCCCGTCTCATCCCGTTATGCCGATTCCGACCTGCTTGGCCCACTCGAGCCCAAGGACACGGAGTGGACGTGCGCTGGGGGCTTCGCGGTGGAGACGCAGACCTTCTATTGCTTCACCGAGAAGGGGACGAGTGTCATGGTGCAGATCATCTACTCATCAATCGGGCGAGTTCCTCCTGATGAACGATCAACCGTTTGTTCTTATACTTAGACAGACTTTGGCCCACCACTCAGTTGGTGACCAGGATTTACGATCCAAACACCAAGGAGACGACCTGGAGGTCCATCAACGTTACTAACTTCTATCCCGGCGAAGACAAACGTTCCAGTAAATCGGACCAATTCACCGTCTCTCATAAATCTACCCCTGGGACCGAGTTCGAGGAGTCTTATTCCATCCTCGGAAGATTTGGCGACGACTTGCAGGTCTCGGTTGACATCAAGAGACCCGCAGCCATCCCAGGTTTCAAGATCGGCAAAGGTCCGAATGGAGGTTTCTCCTACTTCGGACCTAACGTCGAGAAACCCGAGGGTTATGTCGTCCACCGGTTCTGGCCGAGATTCCAGTGCTCTGGAATCATCGTCAACAATGGTCAGGCAACCCCGTTTGTTGGTCCCGGAATGTTCGTGCATGCTATCCAGGGGATGCGGCCGAACCTGGTTGCCGCCAGTTGGAACTTTGCTCACTTCCAAAGTGATGAGCACGGTGGCGTCTCTGCTATCCAGATGGAACTCACCACCATTGACGCGTACGGGAAGAAAGGTGCTGGATCAGGAAAAGTAGTCGTGAACGTTGGCTCGTTGGTCATCGGAGGGAAACTGGCCGCGGTTACCGCTGAGACGAAGTGGCCTGGAGAGCCCGTCGCGGATAAACCCTCTTTACTCTCCCGGGCAACGCACCATGACAGATCATTGGACGATTTTACGGGATATAATGTCCCCTCGACTATCAGCTTCCACTGGGCTGGGCCATCTGTGGTCCCGGAGGCAAAAGGGAACCTCAGCGCTGATTTGTCGGTCCTAGTTGGGAAGCCGGGCGAGGAAGTCGGGTTGATCGAGAAGGTGGACGTTATGGCCGAAATCCCTGGATTCGTCAAGGCCGTCGTCAGCTATGTGGCCGGCACCAAACCGTACATCTACCAGGCAAGTTTCCTATCTTTTCTTTTCTACGTCGTCTTACGGGCGTTTCCAGTGGCTTAACCCCGGAACGTTGAAGATTACTGGACCAGATGCTTTGGTGCCAGGGCTTTCTGGCGGGCTAGAAGTGAAAGGGCGTATTTACAATGAAGCTACATTCATCTCTTGATTTCTTTTTCTCCCGATTTTATACCAACAGTTGCACTTGCATTTGTAATGATTCACGCGTCACGATTTACGACATGATGCCACGACATCGACTTGACCCCGGAGGGTATAACGGTTCCGCAGTTGGGCGAGGCACGGCATGATTAAGCAGCGCTTCAATTTGGGACGGTGTGCGCGCACCACCTTGCTCTGCACCCACGTACCCCCTCCATTACCCCTCCCTTCGCGGCATCGAAACCCCTCAAAACTTGTCGTTTCCCCAACGTTTCCCTGTATATGATGCACGATGTTGCGCAAGCTCGCACATCCACAGACCACTAGACAATTCACACGTTCCTTCCGCAATCTCCCACTTCATCAACTAGGACACCAGCTACGGTCAAATCGTCTTCATAACCCCATAGGCCTTGGTGTAACGCGGTTGCCCAACCAATGGGGGTCTCGAAATACACCCGGTCTACGTCACGCTCCTTGGGCCATGCAGGTCGCGGGATTTCACTCTACCAGGAGGAATGAGGTACCTTGGGGGCCGCTTTTGGCGGCCGTGCTCAAGGCGCGTTCATTGTACATTGGAGCACTCACGGATATTAATCTGGCATCTGCAGACGTCCACTTCAATGGAACTAGCTCGAACCGCAAGCAGGGTAGCACTGTCACTCGCCCCTTTACTTTTTTTCAATAACCGCAAGTCGAGGAGATGGCTTCAGAAGAACTTACCAGGGACGGAGGAGAAGCGGCCGGTGATTCTGCAGAGGATCAGAACGAGAACAATACTCTTCCACCTATTGGTTTTGACCCCCATCCTCCTTTTCTGGGCAACCATCATTGCGAGTTTGGAGCGAACACCTCTAACTGGGCGGTACGTTCCCCATTGTGTTCAGTACGCCCACCGAGATTCCTTAGACGATCCGACGTTTATTATAGGTGGAGACTCATCCTTTTATCCCCAGAAGAAGAGGATCAGATAGCTACCCAATTGGCCGGCCAGGGCTGGTACCAAGCGGTCACTGAGATCTTGATGAGTCAAGCAGAAGACCAGAAGGTGCCTACTCCAATCCCAGTTACCGATTGGCGGTACCAGTGGGTGCAAAGTACTCTCCGGCGCCTGGAATCCGTCATCCCCATCCTCCAAGACGAAGCGAAACTCAATCGCTCGTGGCTGGAGACTGGCCCTGACGATGTTCAGCTCCCACCTCCTGCAGAGTTCCCTCTGCGACCGAGGCCTCGCGCCTCGGAGTATCTCAAGATGGTTTCCGATATGACCTGTGGAATAAGATCAAAGCACACCCCTGATCACGCTCCTCATACTATCACCGGATCCCCATACTCTCTCCTCCTTGTCGATAATCCCAACGCCCCCAACGCTTTCTCCTATGGTTTCGGCCCCGATGGAGGAGGGGGTATGGTCGTTTACAGCGCATTCATAGATGAGATCCTGAACGACTCATCGCTCGCTCCAAGCACCACGTCACGAGATCAACCAGAAGAAACGTCCTGGTGGTCATATCTCTTTGGTTCCATCCTCAACACTAACTACCATCAACACCCCGTACCTTCCCCCGAACAAACTAACCGACTTGCCGTCCTCCTCGCTCACGAACTTTCCCATCTCATCCTCTCCCATCACCTCGAATCATTGACATCCAGCTCGATTGTTCTTCCGGGGCTTCTCTCGATTCTCACCGACCTCATACGCACGCTAATGTTCCCAGTAACGATGTTCTTTGGACCTTTTGTCAACGACGCCGTGGCCAATATGGGCAAGATTGGATCTGGCGAGGTCGCGAAACTCTCTGTCCTCTCTACCACCAGGGTACAAGAGCTCGAAGCTGATGTGGTGTCAATGAGACTTCTTGCCTATGCGGGCTTTGATCCTCATTCCACCGTCAACTTTTGGGAAAGTAGGACTCCCACGATTTACGGCGATGCCTCTGAATGTGCGACATGGAAGGAGGACTCGAACGATGTCCGTAATGCAGAAGGCGACAAGCTATTATACAGGAGCGCGTTCTCCTTGTTCGGTTCCACCCATCCCTTGAACGATGCACGGGTTGGGGCTCTGACGAAGGAGCTCCTCAGGTGGTCCACGGAGAAGGAGGGAATCCTCGCCCAGCTACAAGTCGACAGCCAACCAGAGGCGCAATAGATAAAGGGTGGGCGAGGAGCGTGGTTCTATCTTTTGGTAATATGGAGGTGTTTTGGTCATACTGCTCTCGATGTTTTCTCTTTCTTTCTTTTTCTTCAGGCTTTGATATGTCCCATAGGTTTACGTGTTTTCCGGAGGGTGATCTTTTGTTTTCTTGGTTTCGTTTCCTTGTTCTCAACTGTGCGAGTTACGTCCACTGTGTGCAGGTAATCCTCGACTGTCGGTATACAGCATCCCAACTTATCCCCTATTGTCTTTTGTCGGGGGGTCGTAGGGCCGACGGCCGAGAGTTTTTGTCGAAGACATGCTTGCACTCCCAAGGAGTGGGGACCCGTGCTCGCGCTCACACGGGCCGGGTGATGTGCGGAAAGTTTCAGCGTGTATTAAATCCCGCCTTCGAGGGGGCACCGAGTCACAAAAGGGTAAAATAGGGGTATGGCAAATACACAGCGACCTCGCCCTTAGGAAAAACCAAACGGATGAGTGAGGGCCTGCGTTCTGGGATACCAAAGAACCAACATCAAACAACCAGCCTCCTCCCCACCCCATTACGAAAGATGAGAGGTTTAAACTTCTTGAAGGTAACTCTCGAGACTCCTCAGCAAATTCAACGCATGACGACGGAAAATAGAACGAGCGGCAACGACATGGCCTTGGTTATCGAGAGGGGTAACGCTAGCAAAGTTGGTAACCTTTCCGAAAACTGCGTTGAAAGCGTCGGCCTGTTTACCCGTCTTGGGTGGGGCGTCTCCGGCGGCGGTCCTGGCTTGAGCACAGGTGGCACGAGCAGTAGCGTCGGCTCCGCACTTGTTCACGAGCTGGTCACAGACGAATTGGCCGATGATGTCGAAGTTCTGGGCGGAACCGTGGTTGTAGCTCGCTACATCCCCAATCGTTTATGACGTTAGCGTAAAGCTTTTGCGGAAGATAATAACATAGGTAGGTAGGGAAACGTTGGACTCACCCAAATCAACAGGCTGAAAAGAGGTTTCGCGACGGCCATCGAACCCGGCGCCAAACTCGATCTCAGGGACACTACAAGATCCGAAGTTGCCAATGTTTCCGTCGTTTCCACCGCTGTCAGTGGTGTTGCCGTTGTTGTTGCCTCCGTTCGTGGGATTACAAGAATGATTATTCCCGGTGTTCTCATCATTGTTACCTCCGGCGTTATCGTTGTTACTGTCACCGTTGTCGTCACCATTGTCGTCAGTGTTCGTGTTGTTGTTCCCGTTGTTGACGCCTCCGGAGACGAGACGACCCTGGTTATCGAAAACGGGATCGGCGGCAAAATCGGTGGTGATGCCAAAGACGGCGTTGAAAGCGTCAGCCTGAATCCCGGTCTTAACAGGGGTAGCGGAGGAGGCGGCGGTAATGGCATCGGCACAAGTGTTGCGAGCGGTAGCATCAGCCTTGCAAGTATTCACGAGCTGGTCGCACATGAATTTAGTGATAATGTCGATGTTCTGGGCCGAACCGTGGTTATAGGAGTCTAAAGCCAACGAATAACTCAGTATATATCCCATGGCGCAGTGAGCGAAAGAGACGGTCCGATAGACTTACTCAAGTCGGCGGGACGGAAAGAGGTTTCCTTCCTGCCATCGAAACCTTGGCCAAACTCGATCTTGGGGATTGAACAGGACCCAAAGTCTCCAATGTTTCCGGCATTGTCGGTATTGTTTTTGCCGGTGCCGTCTACAAGATTGTCACCACCATCGACGTCCGTGTTGTTAGCCGGAGGATTGACCATATAACCACCCCCAAGGTCATTGTCGACGTTGGTGTTATTGGTAGGAGGATTCTCAACATCACCGTTGGTACCAAAAGGGAAAGTGTTGGGCTGAGATCCACGCATGACGGTAGCCTGCGTAGCGGGGTCGAAGAACAGGTCGGGATCGTTCGCGGGATCCTGAGCTTGAACAAGCCCGTTGAGCTCACTGTTCTTCGGGGCTTTCTGGCAGAAGACAGAATTCCGGAGCTTAGGCGGATTTGCGGTGAAGTCGGGAGGGGTGTTCTTTTCAGCCTGACGGTACTTTACGGCTGCGGCGATCATCTTGGCCTGAGTGGTGGTATCAAATTGATGAGAGGTGTCTGCAGAATCACTGTAAGCTTTCCCCATCGTTTATCGGAAGTGAAGGAAAAAGCGTACCAATGATCTTGTCAGCCATGTCCTGTTGCGAACACTCTGGCTGGGCAGCCAATAACGGAGCAACCTAAACAATCCAAGTCAAACGCGTCAATCATCCGCATATCCTCGAGCTTCGAGGTAATATATCGAATCCAAAGGAAGAGGCGGGATGGTGACTTACGGCCTCACCAGCCAAAGTGTCACAAGTTCCGCCTCCGCAAGCGGCAGCGATCTCCTTCAACACTTCAGGTTGCTCTTGACTGAACCGACGAGCGTAAATAGCCCGCCCGTCGCGCTCCAAAAGCCGAATCCTAGCCTCGACGCTGCCGAGCAGCAAAGCGGCTTGGATAATAGAGATCAAAAGAGCAGGTTTCGCGAACATCCTTTCGGACAGATAACAGAGAGGAGTGAGCGAATGAAGATGTGTTCGTCAAGGGAATGAGGGGTGGGGGTAGAGGTCGTCCGAAGCTGAGGAATGGGGGAGCCGGCCCGGAACAAATGTGTATACCACTGAGGTCTTTCTTTGTGACAAAGGGTTGGGGTGATGGAAGGAAGCTGGAGAAGACACCTGGTCAAAGGCTGGAGACCGACTGCAACTTTCCTGCGTCGTGCAACGACGATGCAGAGGGCAAAGGGAAAGGAGGAAATGAAGGAAGGGAAGAAAAGAAAAGCAAGTGCGTTTTTAAGTGGGAAAATACAATTAACACCTGTTCCCGGTATTTGTATCCACCTCTGGAGGGCGACTCCGAAGGTTTTCCGCCGACAAAGGGCCAGTGATCACCTTCGGCGTGATATTATAACCAAGGGACATGATGGATCTCCCCCTTTCTCCTTTAGGGCGGCGCTGACGTCGGCTCAGAGCACGGTGGCGGCGGGTGTGGGGTAGGGAACAGAGCAGGTAACTCGCCCGTTCCTCAGGAGTTATCACCGTGATGGCAACGGAAAGCTCGATTCGAGGTTCCGCCCATCCCGCTTTACCAAAAAACGCATTACGTCGGTTTCAATACACCGATTGACCGCTGAACTTCCCCCGGGATCGACCCGGTTGGCGTGGAGACAACATAATTACAACTCTATCCCAAACGAGTTCGAGAACGGAATTCCGGCAACGGAAGACGAAATATTTGTGATCGTCTGACTATCTGAATCCAGAATCCAGAGACGGCAGGGACGATCTGGAACGGTTGTAAGCGAGAAGGTGATAGTAAGCAAACACACCGGGTAACCCGTATACGACACACAATTGTCGTGGGGTGCATTGCATGCGGTCGGTACCAATCGAATTGTCAACATGTTAGAGACGAGGACAAAGGCACATGGAGATGCGGGAAGATGGCCAGGGTCGCGGAAGCTCAAGCGCTTACGGATGGGCGTGCCGCTCCGCCACGTGTCAATGTGATGGGATTTTTTCTCGTTTCTTTCGTCACTTTCGATGTGTTGGTATGCCCAGGGGAGCGTGGCTCGGATCTTCAACACGGACGGCCAGCTCTTTCGGAGCATAATGCGGTCCTGGGATTACACATAACCCCTCAAGATGAAGTATCAGTGGCGTCTGGAGCCTCATCCGGAATCTCTTGCAACAGCCGATGGGCCACCTGTTACTTTCCTGGTATCCGATGTAACAACACGATGGATAGATTTCACTAACGTGGGCAAGTATTTTGCTTCAAACTATCACGTATAAGGAAAGGATACAGACTTGGATGCACATTTTTCGAACTCTTGAGTTTTCATCTATGACGGACGCTCGGTGACTACGGGCGTACGCGAGATGCGAACGGGGCAAACACCATCTCCAAGGAAACCGGGAAGCAGCACTGGCTGGTGGTATCCAACTGGACCCACGGAACTACAAGACCGTGCAATAAACGAAGCATAAGAACGATCAGAAATAAAGTAATACATCTCTCGCACCGGTAACCGACGGGGTCTCAGAACTCTCCAGGCCCTGGACCAAAGTGGCCCCCTGTGGGAATGGGGTGGAGTGCACACCCAGTTCCGTCGCAACCGCTGAACGGTCGCGTGTTTCCGCTCCAGTTAATCTTGATACCTTGTTGTTGCAAGGCGAAGAATATCACGAGAGCGGAGAGGGCGATAGCACAGGAGAACGCGGAGGAAGTGATGCTGAAAGGGGACAAACAGTTAAGAAACTCGGGTCAAATGAAAGAACAGGGAACGCGTACTAGTTGTACTTCGACCACCACCCAAGGTATCTCCTCTTGATGTAGTAGTTGAACAACCAAGCGACAGGGATGGCGGGCCAAACGTTCGCCAAATTGTAAGGAGCCCGACTAAACGTTGCGCCGAACATGAAGACGGGGGCGTGGAAGTACCGGAACACCTTCCACTTCTTACTGAGGAGGTAGAATGGGATTGGGAGAAGGGCGCCAGCGAGGAATGACCACAAAAGACCATTGTAGATGGCACCAACACCAAACATCCTCTTGGGTCCCAGGGTTCCCCAGAAGACGGTAGAGGTGAAGCTTGTGTTAGTATTAGGGCAGGTAAAGCGGTCCGCCTGACCTGGCGTGCAAACACCGGGGATCTTCGTCATCTGGTAGTTGAGGATGGCTGTGGAAACAAAACTGGAAACAAGGGTGGCGAATATCTGGCCATTGAAAGTGACCCAAGGCGGAATGTGGGCGTAATGGGCGAGCTTGAGGTCCTGCGCGAAGTGGAGCGTGTGCGACGTGGTGATGTATCCGTAGATCTTAAGGAAGTTCATGTCGTTGGCCTTGCCGGGGAACCAGAGACCACCGAACACCTCGGCAATGACGTTAAGGGGCACCTCGATGTTGGTGATAGCCTTGATGATGCCGCAGGGAACACAGAAGATCACGGCGATTAATACACCATACAACACAGCAACGGGGGAGGCGTTTGTGGGGTAAGCCGCGATACCAGCGGCACCAATACAGATGGAGATGCACAACACGGTGAAGTAGACCCATTCAGGAACCTCCCTGTACGACATCATCAAGCGGATGTGGACATCCTTGGAGTTGGCGGAGGCTGATTTACGCCCGATCAAATTCTTGAAGCCGGAAACGATTTCGCGGCGATGATACAAAGTAGCGTGGGTGATGGTGGAAGCGTAAGTTCCAAAGTATGCGCCATAGGCGAAGATGTTACCAGCAGACAGACTGAAAACACAACTTCAATGAAATCCGATCGAGAGCAGAACGGGACATACTAGGCGGGTGAGTAAGCCTTGTAGGAAGCCTCATCAAATAAGGCTTTATCGTCGACAGCCCTCAAAACTTGGTAGAACCCGCCAGTGTTGTCAAACACATGGTTGGAGTTGATAGGGATGTAGCCAGTATACCAGGTATTGGTGAACCAGATAGCAGAAACGATGGGGAATGTGAGGAGAGCGCCAAGGAACATCTATAAACAGGACAGGAGAGCAGCTGGTCAGTGATGACTGATCGATTAAGTCTCGAGAAGCAAAACCTTACATTCATCATGGTCTGTGAGGAACCGTGTAAGTCGTGTAAGTATGCGTGTAATTAGACGAGGAAGAACGGCACTCACGAAGAATGGACTGATGAGGGGATCAGTGATCACGACAAACTGATTCCAATCAAACGTGGGGAGCGGATTCAATCCTAGACCCGTCACGCTGCCGGCGACCGCAGCGAGCTTGACGTTCCCCGGATCGATCCAAGTGATCCAGTTGAAGTACGACATCGCCTGGATGATGTAATTGGGGAACCAAAAATAGATGAACATGGCGCTGAAGCAATACATGAACCACCTCATCCTCGAGATTGTCCAGCCATTAGCCACATTGTTGGTCTGAGTGTGGAAGGCGCGGTTAAGGGCTATGGTTGCCAGGTTAGCCGGCCAGACGGCCTGCGACGGGTAGACCAGGAATCGACGTGATAGACCGGCCAGACCATAGCCAACATAGTTGGTGGAGATCGCCATCAGTACTGAGACGGGGCTAAGTCGTGGCGCTGATGGGAGTCGGAGCGGATGGGGTTACATACTCTGGTATCCGAAGTTGGAGGCAAATGCCTGGTTGAAGTACAGTGGCAGGTATTGAACCGAGATGATCTACGGACCCCTTGTCACGCCCTGCAGTGCATTGCAAGAATTACGAGGACACCCACAAATGGAACGATTGGGAGGGACAGCCCGACATTTGCCATAATGGTGACCACCATGTGCTCCTTGAGATTGAACCTCCCGGGGTTGAGGCTCCAGGTGTAACCAAAGGTTGTGAACCGCCTGGAGGGAAGGACCGCTTCCAAGAATTTGCCAGTAGGAAAGGCGAGCAACTGGGCGACATTAGCTGAGACAGTGATACCGGGTTGACGGATGCTGAAAAACTGGTTGATGAACGTTCTGTAAGGCAGTCGATGATTAAACATGTGCGCTGAGGTTTGAAGGATGCCGCGACGATCGACATACCCGGCTGCAACGAAGATGGTTCCGATAAACCAAGCACGGAAGGTGCTTGCAGGGATCGTTGGGTCATCATGGTTATCGACCACGGCACGGACCTCGGTGTATGGGGAGTTCTAGTGAAATATCGATCGGGTTCGGAACCGGCATAATGGAATGGAAATACACACGATCACGAGGAGGGCGGCCTCGATCTTGAGCTCTTCGTAGATTTTCTGGTACTGGACAGGGTCGTTCTTCAACTCCCCGTCGAAACGGTAGCGCTTGGCTGCTTCAATGACGTGAGGGGGGAAGAGCTGAAAAGGAAAGCGATGAAATTCGGTTTCAGAGTCTCGACAGATGTCAGGTTCTACGAACGGGATCTCTCGCATGCTGTGTTCAATTCAAAATGTGAGCGAAAAGTCGGCAACCCCGACTGAAGGTGAGAATACCTGTCTGAGGAGGTGGTCAATCGTCTCTTCGACCTCCTCTGGGCTCATCGTCTCGGCGTGGGTGGCGGCCTCCAAGAGATCTGGCCCGAGGGTCTGCATCTCCTCAACAAGCGAACCCTACGAAGGGCGTGAGAGGGGCGCAGGAGGTGGGGAGATCATGCTCACGGTGCGCTCGTGGAGGCTCTTCTCATGGCTGTCAGAGCCTGAGGTCCTATCGATACTACCTGAGCGGTGTTTCTCTGACATGGTTGGTGTCACTGCAGAGCCGTGCGTTGGACGGATGGTAATGGAGAGGAAGCTCCAAGAAGCCGACCAAATCCTGTATATAACGCTTTGCCTGCTGCGTCTCACCTATTCGGCAATCCATTACTTGCCATGCAACCTTTCAAAGTTGTGCTTCCGGGGGTAATATGTTGATCCCATAGTGGAAAAACAAGTTAGAGGCCGTTTTGCCAATGGATAGAAGGCCGATTCTGAACGAGTGGGTCCTTTATAGGTTTCTGAAGAGTGGAAAGGGGAACCAGTATTGAAACTCACCCACACTCAAGCAGTACCATATCAGATCTCAGACCAGTGTGCCAAATCTGTTTCCACCAACTAGATGGGGAGGTGATTGAGCGGAATCCGGTGACTAATTTGGTGGGTAGGCCACGGGGAGGATTAATCACCCAATGAGAGTGAAGGAACGCCAGATGGATGAGCCATTGCTACGTGGTCATGCGACAGAAGTACCCGCAGGGTCCCTTGAATCGGTGGCACCCCGTTCAAATGAATGCGGAAGACTCAAGGTCCGCTCTACTACCACCCTGCAACAGGTGGTCCAGAGGAGAATACTGGGTCTTAGGGCAATCAAGAATACCGCAGGCAGGTCGAGGGTTCAGACATTCTGTACGCGGTCCTAAACGACCCTCAGTGTTAGCCGGGGGGGGGGGGGCTACCGCGATTACGTTTTCGCACCATTGCAATCGTGGAGAGGGGATAGAAAGACAGTATGGCAGAATGATGGAACTGTAGTGGATATCACATGTGGTAGAGGTAGAGAGATGTGCGAGCTGAATACCGCTCCGTCACTCGGCACGGCTTCGATCGGCTTGGTGTCCGTCGCGGGGACTCGCCGCGCCTTGCTGAGTTCCTCAATAATCACGCCCATCGGTGGGCCCAGCTCTGACAAGATTGCAAACACACATCGAAGACCTGGATCAAAGTTCTTTTGCCAATGTATGACAAGTCAAAACTCTGATTGCAGCTGATTCCCGGGTGTATGCACGGGGCCGTCCGGGCTCTGCATGGTTTCGAGGGTACGCGGAGAGGGTAACTAGTTTCCTCACTAGATTACGCGAGCCAGTGATAAACGACACGGCAGAAAATGTTCAACCGAACTGGAACAGAGGCCACCTTCCGCAACTCCGCCAAATTCCTCTCGCGAATACCGCATCCAACCGGACACACTCAGCCTCCGACAAGTCGACCCCCCACCCCTTTACCTACCTCACCAGCCCGGACCCCATACGAACCCTAGCCCGTGTATGGGAGCACAACGGGACATCTTCGCAATCGTACCACGGGGCGTACTTCCAGACAGAAGTCGAGTTCACCCCGCACGCGTGAAAAACGAGAAGAGGCTGTCGGTAGGGATCCGGGTTGTCGGCAATCGAACATAGACGGAATCAACACTTTTCGTGGGGGCCATCCGCAAAGGCTGCGGCTGCAGTCTTGGGTTGTTCCTCGATATGGGTCGACGGATTAGGGAAGCAAAACGGAGATGAAATGAGACATGACTTGGTCGGAAGGGTGGTTCGAGGAGGTGATATCACTGAGGGTGGACCATCAATTCCAATCATGCTCTTCCGGAATGTCGCTGTAAGCTTCCGAAACCTCTCGCCGTCTCTGTATCCCTCACGGAACTCTGAAAATACCCTAGGGTTCTCCTCCGTACGCGGTCAAACCTTCTTCTGGCCCGTCCTTCGAACATATCCCACGAGACGCGAGGTACACGGTTCTGTTCCCTGGCATACGCCGATGCGGAGAAAACGCGATAGCATTTGGCCATCGTGCGGATGACCAGCTGGAGACGTCTTTTATGGGGCTCGTAAATGGTACGGGATTTCTTGGACTCGGAGGTATGGTGCCTGTCTGGCGTTTTGGAACGGGCGGCTGACCATCAGGTCAGATGGGTTGGTACGGGGTTGACGGGATGCAACGGTGGATAATCCGGCCGCTGCTTGGTACCTCGTAGGTTGGTTCTCCACCGATCCTGCGCATACAGGGGATCGATCGCTTGCGACGTATGATAGGCATCGACTGGACTACGTGATCAATGAAACAAACTTTCAGCCTAAAATTACGCTGAGGAACGCAGTGAGGCTCGCTCTGGCTGGGGACTATATATCTAACGCGAGAGCTTTCATCACGATGGTACCCTTCCAGATGCTGATAGAAACTAGGATAGAGCTGGCCTGCCCTCTGAACTTGAGGCCGGACTCCAGCCTAGATATAGGTCGCAATCAAGTACTGTAGAAAATGACCATTAATGCCGAACGAATCCCTTCGACGGTTGGCAAGTGACTGCGCTAGGAAGGTCAAGCGGATAGAGGCAGAAGCCTGTTAGCATCCACCGCTTTTGTCCCACCTCTGTTAACCTCTACCTATGACTCATCTTATGCCCTCCTTCGTGATTGCATCGTTCCGTCACCCCTACCCACCATTCTCCTACCCCAGAACAAATTCACTCAAGTTCTGAATCCACTATCACATCTCTCGTCCTTGACAAGAAATCACCTGCTAACCCCGTCGAAGTCCTATACAACAACCGGTTTGTTGTCCCACGATCCGCATTCAACCCCAGACAAAGTTTTCCGGGCTGGCTCGGCCGGACACCAACCCGCGGCTGACCCCACAATAAGATACTCCATTCCCCACCTCTTCTTCCGGTTGACGAACGGAAATACCATCGAGGACATTACCACATCTGGCCCTAATAGTATTGGTGTAGGAGCTGTGGTTGCGGCTCATCAGGAAAATCTCGAGTCGGATTCTATGCGATTGCGTACAATCGGCGCGCCTCGGAGAACCTCTGCATGCTCCATCCGCTTCCAAGCGGTTCGGAGCGATTCCACCAGGGTACTTTTTTATGAATGTGTTTCCATGGAAGTGCTTCGAAGCACTCCTCTAAAGCTTTGTGCGGTGTGCCGTGAGTAAATTGGTGCTTATCACAAGCATAAGGGTCACCCGTTCCGCCCAAACCCGGCACCCGCAGAACAAGTTAGATTAGAAAAAATTACTCGGTCGCGATTGTACGGGGCTCGATACGCTTGGGGCCGACTGTCGATATCAGAAGCGCTTCGAAGCGCTTCTGTGGTACCTCCCATTGTTCCGGGTGCTTACAACGGGCATTTGTCTGAGGGAGGTCAGGCGAGTTGGGAACCCGCGCGAGTGTTCGAGTGACAGCTGGGGTACCCGAGGGCGGGCACACCCCCCAAAGTCGCCCTCCCTTCGGTTAGATGTAACAGATTGAGAGCACATCATGTCAAGGAGGCTGTATGAGGAATTTTGATAAGGACCTCGTTTGCGATTTCGCTTTCCGCCGCTGGGATCACTGAGGGAAATGAGAGAAGCAATGGCACAGCGTTCGGGCCGGAAGCCGCGGTCGAACCCTCCTTGACCAACCGGCGTTTACCCACAGGTATTATTAGGCCGGAAGAAGGGGAAAGTTATGCAGGGTGCCACGCCAGGAGCTTGGGGAGGCTATTAGCCTAATTTAGGGGACGAAAGACAGGGCGTTCCCAAGGCAAGTCGGAACAGCGGTCCGAGTGTTGCTTGGGTCAGACCGTGTAGTTGTATGCCCTGCCCGATTTCCTGAATACGGTAAGTGCCAGATACCAAAGCAAGTATGCCCAACGATAGATACCCGCTGAACGTAAAAGTTCCCAGGATCGCAGCGATTTGCGATCGGCAATGCATTGCCGAAACTCTCACGCCAGCGGCCCCTGCCCCCTCGGTTGCTCGACAATCGGTTTTCGAGTCTATTTGGAGTCAAGGACGTCGAGTTCTTCTATTTGAAACGATCTAACGATCTACCCTACTCGGTTACTCGATACGCAGACCGCCGGCGTACCCACGATCCTCGCATATCATCGACCGCGTTCTCGGCCTTTCGTCCAGTGCCCCACGCTCGGGTACCTCGTTGGGTTGATTGATCCAGGTTCAAACACGACGGGATACTCATCTCATCATTAACTGGAGCCCGCTTGGATCGGTCATCCACTAACCTCGAGCATTGTTATCTTCTCTGATCATCACCAAATGATAAAGGCCGCACTGAAGCACGGCTTCTTGGCCACATCAGCAATCCCACCCCCTCTGTTGCTCGGCAAGAAGGCGATCAACTCGGTCTTGGAGCGGATTTTGAGTCGATTTTGAGTCTAAGCTTGGGTTCTCCAATCAAAATCTCCTACCCGACTCGCTTGCTCGGCAAGCACATTGCTGATGCAGGCCAGACTCGAATCGCGAGTGCCTCACTCAACCGTTTGCGTGGGGCTGCCAGCCGAGTAACAACTCCAGGACATCGGATATTCTATCCGGGGAGATATAAAAGTCCCCTACCCAACTTCACCTGGTTTCCTTAGTGCCGGCACTCCTTCATCCCCATCCTCAGTCTTCTATCCTCAGGCCTGGTGCCTTCCTACGACCAACAACCTTTATTACCCCCACGAAATTTACCTCTCGTCATGTTTGCCAAAACCACCATCCTCTTCACTGTACTCGCCACCTTCACCACCTTTGCCGCCGCCAGTAATCCTGCCCCTCCCCTTCCAGGACATCATCTGGGTACGTCCCACCCTCTCTCGGTTATTTCCTCCCGCTCACACCAATCACAGCTCCCGGCGGCATCAAGAACAGTTGCAACAAGGGTGGCTCTCATCCGAGGGAACTTGATACGTGTATGAGCACATCCCACCCGTCTTCGATCATTCCTCCCACTCATGTTAGTTACAGCGATTTTCGCGCGCGATCCTGGAGCTCACGGCGGGGCTCATCACCACCATCACCACCACCACGGCAAGAGGAAGTTTGGCAAGGCGTTAGGCAAGGGCTTAGGCGCAGTCGCGGGCCACGCCGTGGGCCACGCCGCCACCATCTGGGGCGCACAGCAGGTATAGGGTGGGACGTAGGCGTTGATGACGCGGGGGAACTAGACCAGCGTTTGTCAGTACCGACTGATGCTGGTAAGGAGTTTGGAGGGATGCTTCATTCACTACGTGTTGTAGCTTTTGGCTGTCCGTAGTACACCCGGATCCGCCACCCACATAGAAGCAATACACGATATACAAGAATCTCAGCGGCCGTCACCGTGAACATCTTACCGTCAACTACCCGCCCTTCTGGCCTCAGGAATGGATGGGGCAGCGCAAGCGTTCGATTTTAGCTGTTTCTGTTGCTTGTATTTCCATGTGTCGTTCTCGACGGTGTAAGTACATAAGTTCGGGTTAGTGAGGAGGAAAATTGTGACGGTGGGTGTAGTGAGCGAGCAAGGGTACTCCGGTCTCCACAGAGTTCTTTTAACGGCAGATCTCAATTCAGTACGGGCCAATCTCCTGCTGACTGTCGCGGTCCTGGGCTCTGTCGCTTGTCGGCCATATTGAGTTGTCGTGTAGTGTTGTCCGCATTTTCGCTGTAACGGTCTAGAAATTCGGAGGGAACGTTATGACACACATGCGCGGTTAAATTTGAAAACCAAATGGGGTAAACGAAACCACAAAGCGACATCAAACGTAAGACACAATACCGACATGTGATCAAAATGCTTGTCCCTCCGTCCTTGGGTGATATCAGATATGAATGTCGGATTTCCGAAAAGGGAGCAGGTCAGCAGCACGCCAAGCGAGCAGGAATTTGCAAAACCCAGATAGTGATTCGTGCCATACTATCTATCCAGGATCAGGCATGAGTTTGAGGACTCCCTCCGCTTACCGTATGTTCTGTTTCCGTGCCATCAAAGGTGGATCTCTTTGTGGCGGTTGGGGTCAAGAGCGGACGAAGTCGCGGGCGGGGATAGAGGCGGCGGTGGATGAGCCAGCTCCGGCCGGGAGCAAATGAAATTCCCGCGGCAGAGCCCGGGACTCGAGCCAAATCCGACTCTGAGAACGTTCCTGGGGTTGACAGCCATGCGGTCACGCTTTCTCCCTGGGTAGCCTGCACTCCCTCCGGGCACCTCCTGTGCCGATGGAGCTCAGCCCGTTCACGAAAAAAAAAAAAAAAACGCTTGGGGTGGATGTTCCGACCGTGTACCTCGTGGACCATCACGCATTTGAATGTGGGGTCCCGTTCGAATAGAACCCCGAATTCAAACTGCGCACTTCTGTTGTTGAGTGAAATACCAATGGGAGGCTTTCTCCAACGCTTCTGTTCCCCTTCCCCGCCCACCGCAGCGACATGTCCTCCTCCGACCACAAAGAGCTGCCAGATGCCGAAGCGATGGAGTATGGAGGCAAGAACGAGAGTGCCGTCTACAATCCCGACGTGGACGTGTCGGGTGTCGACGAGGCCAAGCTTGTCCGAAGGATAGACTGGCGCCTCATCCCTTGGTTGTCGTTCTTGTACCTCCTGAGCTTCCTGGACCGTACGAGCATCGGGAATGCCAGGGTACGTTGTCCGATCTCTTTCCTTTTGGCCGGTCCCGACGTGTACCTTCAACAGCTCTACCACCTGGGAGATGACCTGCACCTCAGCGATAAACAGTATCTATTATGCCTGACTATCTTTTACTTCTCATACGCGTTCTTTGAAGTATGTCTCCCCTCTCTCTGCCCAAGTCCGTCAAATCCTGAGCGCGTTTCGACAGGCCCCAAGTAACGTGCTCCTCAAGAAACTGCGCCCTAGCATCTGGCTCTCTGCGCTTATGATATTGTGGGGTGTTATCATGGTGGGTTCGGCCGCTTCCCCCTACTCTGAGCGTTGCTGATGATCTTTTCAGACTTGCCAAGGTCTCGTGACAAACTACGGACAGCTCCTCGGTAACTTTCATCCCGCCCGTCGCGTGTCGCGTTCGTGACGCTCCCCCCAGGCATGAGATGGCTCTTGGGGGTATTCGAAGCGGGGCTGTTCCCCGGAGTGACATACTACCTCTCATGGTGCGTTACAATCGCTTCCTAAACCCCAACTCAACCCCTCTTCAGTTGGTACAAACGTTCAGAACTTGGTATCCGCGTAGCACTTTTCTTCTCGGCAGCCTCGGTATCAGGTGCATTTGGTGGTTTGCTCGCTGTACGTAGAACCCCCCTTCTCGAGAATTCCTCTTAACTCGGCGTTCCAAAAGGCCGCGATCTCGAAAATGCACGGGGTCGGCGGGAAACCTGGCTGGGCGTGGATTTTCATTTTGGAAGGTTTGGCGACGATCGTTGCAGGATTCATGTCTTTCTGGATCATCCAGGATTTCCCCGACAGCGCGAAATTCCTCACCAACGCCGAACGAACCGTTGTTATTCGTCGGTTGCAGGGTGATGACCAGTACAGCGCGGCGGGAGAGAAATTCAGGATGAAGTATATCTGGCAGAGTTTATCTGACCTAAAGACCTGCCTCACGGGTGGGGAAAGTCCCCTCTTCCTAAACTCTTTAATTGACCGGTCCTCTTTGCCAGTACTGATGTTCGCCGGAATTACCGCTCCTCTATATGCGTTTTCACTGTTCCTTCCCACCATCATCAACCAGGTATCATCTGAGGTCACAAATTCAGCGCCGGTGCCAGTATTCATACCCGATTATAGCTTGGATACAGTGCCACCCCCGCCAACCTACTCACCGTCCCCGTCTACGTCTTCGCTTGTATCGTAACTTGTGCCGTTGGATTCTACGGTGATCGCAAGGGGGGACGTGGTATCCTTGCCATGTATGTATTCTTGCTCTCATGTGGGGATCCGGTCGATTGAAGCTGTCTAGTGTTTTCCTTTGCATAGGTGGGGCACGACCTGAAGTCGCACAGACAGCGCGAACTGACGAAACGCAGCCGCTACCGGCTACATTATTTTGATTTCTTCCAGAACGCCTGCATTATCATACGTCGCCGTGTACCTCGCTGCAGGGTGAGTGCGATGGGTGTCTCAGGGAGACGTCGACTGACGAACCCACCACTGTTCCCAGCGGAATTTACCCGGCCATTGGTGAGCACTCAATACCTCTGCATCTTCCACGACTGATCGATGCTTCTCCTCGCAGCCAGTACTATGTGAGTTCTTTACGGTTCGAGCGATTCCTCCTATCTGATAGCTCGGAGTGCATGGATCTCGAACAACGTCGAGGGATCCTACAAACGTAGTGTATCTATCGCGTTGTCCATCGGTTTGTGCGTCTGCTTTCTCAAGCTTGGTGATCGCTGCCTTAAGTGACGGTTCTCCTCGCATATAGTGGTAACCTCAACGGTGCCGTCAGCTCGAACGTGGTATGCCGAAATCCCCTAGTGACATCACCCGCTCCCTCACGATCGGCTCTCCGCAGTATCGCGCTCGGGACAGACCATGGTACACTTTGGGCCACGGAATCGTCCTCCTCTATATCGGGATAGCTCTACTGACGTCTACGGTATACTACCTCACACTAAAGACCGAAAACGCACGACGTGACCAGGGAATGAGGGATGAAATCATCCAGGGTGTCAACGACAAGGGTATGTTCATCAACTGCAACGCTTGGTCATGCCGTTGACTGATTTCATCCTGTGATGTAGGTGATCCAGAGACCGTTGAGAAGCTGGCGAGGCTTAACGGAAGGTTCGCGACCGTTGAGGACGCGAAGAGGGAAAAGGGAGACAGGTGGAGCGGGTATCGATATATTTTGTAGAGGTATCCGGGTTGGAGTTGGCTAGTTCTGAGTGTAAGATAAAGTCTGTACGTGAACGGTCCCCCGGACCCTGATTTTGAATATATACATCCCCTCGATGACCCATGATGCATGACGCGTGACGGACGCTTGACCACTTCGGGCGTACACGAGGCGCGAACGGGACAAAGGCCATTAAGTACAATCAGAAGACTGCGCTGGCCAGTTGAATCCGATTGGACCCACGTGAACCACAAAACGGTGAAACCAACCAAACATAAGAACGGTCAGTAATTGAACGATAGGTCCTCCTATGCAAACAACCCGGCCGCTTCTCAGAATTCCCCAGGCCCTGGACCAGAGTGACCCCCGGTGCCAGGGACGGGATGAAGCGGACAACCAGTTCCGTCGCAACCGCTGAA
>Ga0307517_10001924_pt1 | contig 33982 bp, 25 predicted proteins | sample 23_EM_MG_FD_194515 | JGI IMG/M metagenome (GOLD analysis project Ga0307517, IMG submission 194515) | Populus trichocarpa ectomycorrhiza microbial communities from riparian zone in the Pacific Northwest, United States - 23_EM | ecosystem: Host-associated > Plants > Roots > Unclassified | place... | reverse complement strand
GTTGCTCTGCGAATCTTAGATGAGGAGCGAAAGTGGATTAAAACCAGACAAATTTGCTTGTTAAAGAAGCGAGAACAGGGCAGTATTCTATCCCGGTTAGATTCTGAAGAAACAAAGCTTGCAATACATGAGTATATTGCAGGTGCTGGGGATTCTATTACTTCCCAGCGCCTTGCTTCTGCAATTACTACTTATTGGACTGCTGGTAAATTGCCTAACAGTACTGACCTACAGGGGGGAAACATAGCAGGTAGTCAAGATACAAGTCGTTTGGCAAGTAGGATAGAAGGTGAGGCAGATCTCAGAACTAATGTCCAGACTGGATTGAAGAGCCGTACAGCAGCCAAATGGTTGCACAAGCTTGGGTATAAGTATAAAGAAGTTAAAAAGGGAGTCTACCGGGACGGACACGAGCGTGAAGATGTTGTAGCTTATCGCCAAGGTGAGTTTCTTCCTGCACTTGATCATCATAAGCCATATATGGTCAAATGGGAATTAGATATTGATGGAAACCCTTTAATGATATTCCCGGAAAACTTACCTGCAGGACAGAGGCCAATTGTTCTGGTCACCCATGACGAGTCCACATTTGACTCGAATGAGGGTAGGGGCTATGCTTGGATGAAGGAGGGGGCACCGCCACTACGAAAGAAGAGTAGGGGCAAAGGGATAATGATATCGGACTTTGTTACAGTGGGTGGGAGACTGCAGGCACCTAGTTGGCTTGATATAGAGGATCTGCCTTCCTTTGGCCTCTCTGATGATCTGAACCTTAGATATAGCCCATATTCTGCCACAATGAAGGTAGAGTATGGTGGGGATCTATGGTGGAAAGGTGATGATCTAGTAAACCAGGTTGTACAGGTGGCGGTGCCTATTTTTGAATGGGCTTTTCCTGGATGCCAGGCCGTATTCCTTTTTGACAATGCAACTAGTCATTCGGCCTTTGCTTCAGATGCTCTACGTGCAAAGAGCATGAGCCTGCGACCAGGAGGTGCACAAAACAAGTTACGGCCTGGTATTAACCCCCTTACTCTACAGCCTCAACCAATGGTAGATGAACTTGGTATTGCTAAAGGATTAAAGACAGTTTTAGAGGAGCGTGGCCTCTGGCGAAGAGGATTACGGCTACAATGCTTCAAACCCGGAACCAACAAGCGCCTTAAAACTTGTCTTCAAGGTGGCATATGCTGTGCACGTGCACTTATTGCTAATCAGGAAGACTTTAAAAACCAGAAGTGCAAACTTCAGGAGGAAGTGGAACTAAAGGACCATTTAGTTCTCTTTTATCCTAAGTTTCACTGCGAAATCAATTTCATTGAATATGTTTGGGGCGCTGCTAAGCGCTATACACGCAATAATTGTGGATATAGTATTAAGGCACTACGCAAACTAATTCCAGAGGCTTTGGAGTCAGTCTCTGCTCAACAAATCTGGAAATATGCAAATAAGGTTGATCGTATTATGAATGCATATCGTGATGGAGTACAATATGGCTCAAAGGAGTTTTTAACCACTATGAAGCACAAATACAAGAGCCATCGGCGTGTTAGTGATAGAGATTAAAACCATTTACTTACTATAATATTTGATGTATTTATTTGTACTTATATTATAGTACATGTATTTAAACTTGCATTTTATTCTATTGTATATTAGATATTAAAATCTTTTATCATATTATAAATAATATGTTTATATAGTTAACCTGGTTATTAGCCCTTGAAATGCAAACCTGTTACCATATTTTGGGACTTGTAAAGGCAAGCCCTAAACTTTAAAGCAAACCAGCCACGTAACACTTTTTGTTCAGCCTCGTGCAGGTTTTGGTCCGCACGAACCATATCAAAGAACCAAAAAAAGGTAAGATAACTACTAATTAGAGTAATTCTTCAATCCCCTGCTTGTCCCAATATTTCCCCCCTCACTCGAGTACTCGAGTATGAGCATCGTCGCAGCAGCAGCTATTTCTTCAAGTTCCTACCACTGTACTGGTACTATCCACTACCATATATTATCTTATACCGCCTGCGTGCTTCCCACGCCCGTTAATTGTACCCAGGATGGCACCGACTCCAACGTCTAGAAACGCTCCGATCACTAGAACAGCCATGCTCACCAGAGACGAAGCGGAGACCAATGGACGACGAGAAAACGTGCCGGGAGAACTCCCCCGATCCGCATGAAGGTTTTATTCACCACATCACCCAGGAAAGAACAATTGCTTTTTCACCACCACCACCACCAGAGAATCAGCCGCACCGTATCATTCTTCGGCAGTGATGTTGTTCCCAAGCGATTGGCAAGGCTTTCCCTTACCCCCTGCCGTTCATGCACGTTTTTTCGTTTAAAGCCGCTTGCCCCGCCTGACGGGGCAAAGGTCCCCGGAAGCGAGGACCCCACGGGCTGGGGGAACCTGCGCTGCGGTCTCGACTCGTACTGGGCGCGTGGCGAATTTAGGCCACGATAGCAGGGGTATTTTATTGACAAAATGTGGATTTGGCAAAGTGCCGGTACGGCACTACCTACTGATACCGGTGTTGGGGCTCAACCTGTGTGTTGCGAAAACCTCCACATGGCTCGCTGTGCGATGGGATGCGTTATGCGGGACTGTGTTATTACCGTACATTAAAGCACTAGCCAATCCCACGCTGTGGAATAGCATTGCTGTTTTTAAATCCAGGAGGGACGCAAGCTGTTCTGTAAACAGAAAATTCTGGAATCCAACAGTTTTCCAGGTCTACGCTCAAATAATTTTCTATTATCATACGGTAATTTCACACACACACACTTTTTTTTCTTTTTTTGGTGAGGTTTATATAGCTAATTCTGACAGTGCTATTGTCTCTATTATTTATTACTATATTAAGGCGAAAAACCTCGATCGCACGATAAGAAAGGTCTAAGAGTCGCTGGTGCTCAAAAGGTGGCCCCCCTGCGGACCGGAGCATCCCCGCCCGCAACTGAGAGGACTGGGACCCTGCGGGGCATGTCATGTACGAGTATCCAGCACCATAAATTTGGCCTAGCTTTACCGATTTGGCGCCTGCTACATGTATGAACGCCGTACTCGGGTGTGATACTCATGTACCGCATCGTGCTCTACAGCGCCGATGCCTGAGCTTAGAAAGTGTGCAACGGTTTGCGCCTGTCGTGAGGGCGAAATGGGTGTGGGGGGTACAAGTGTCGAGGCCGCCCTCTGGATCAAGTCAAATTGGAAGCAGTTTGGGCGGTGACAAAGCTAAAGCGATATCCTGCGGGTACGGTAGTAGGGTTGTTGATTAATTGAAAGTTTCTCGCTCATTCTTAGACACTAAGCCTCGTGTCAAGCGCTACGATAGGAAGAAGGCTGAGAAAGCGAGAGGGGAGGTTCTCTCTATCACACCGGAGTTGGCTGAACCCCGCCTCGGGAAATTCGAGTATCGCTAACAGGGGATGCCTTGAGCACCCGGCGTCCCTCAAGCAAGCCGATACAGAACCTCCGGCAAAAAAAAAACTATACGTCTTCTCCGACAAATGAACATTTAAGTATCACATCCATTCCCGATCTTTGCCCGCGCCCAGAAGAGTTTATTGCAGGCATTACCCGATGACTCTAGATGCCTTTGTTCACCCCGCTAATTGCAAGAGCTGCTCTGCTCGTAATCATTCAACATAATCCCAAAATCGAGCGTGCAATCTTTTTGTGCCTGAATTCCATTCATCTCGCCTCGGATCATAATACAAGGGACATATACTCGAAGAGCGACAGCATTTACCACACTAGGTTCTCACTAGCTTTTAAGGACTTGGCTGATAGGTCACTTTGAGTGTGTGCTAAGACTTTATGCCGGGACCGTTTAGGCACGCATCAGCCCCACGCACTTGCTCGACATGTGGACACGGGTTAAGCCGCTTGCGCACGGGCCGCAGTGAGGTTAGACCCCTCCATATTTACAGTACCGGACCGCCCTTCTCCAGCAGCAAATCCCCAGCCCATCAAAACATTGCTGCCGCCAGTAATGGTCGTCTATAAAGTAGTAATCGAGTACTTGAGTGCCGTACTGGTATTGCTCTCTACCTATCGGTAGTACAGTGGATGCAACACTGACGCTTACTCGTCCCGGCGAGAATTTCACCAAAACTTACTCGAGTACGGTACTCGAGTAGAGGGGAAAGCAGGCTGTAGGGATATTTCAAGGATATTTCGTCTTTCCTCAACGTGGCATTACCTTCCCCTGTATTCGCCCCCCCTGCCTAGGACCAGTACCCGTCCAGCACTCGCAATGACCCAAAAATCCGGCTTTTGTAATGTATATCATGCACTCGTAATATGGAAGCGTTTTTAGCAAGGACTGCCATTGGATACTGCCGAAATTTGTCCTTTCTGCTTGGATCTGGGTGGTGCTGGTATGCAAGAGCAGTTCTTTTTTAAGAGCGCTTCGACAATACCCAATCGCACGACAGGGCGGGGTCAAACAGTGGGGTGATTCTGTGCTTTCTTTTGATCTACTGTAGTATTCTAGGGCAAATGAACGATATAACAGGCCTTAATCACTCAGAAAGGCAACTTTAGCGTGAAAACAGGGAATAAGGAAAAAGAAAAGTAAATGAAAGGCTAGACTGGGGATGGTGCGCTGTGAGGGCTGAGAGACATCATTTCAGCATCACAACTATCACTCGGGGTATTGCCGTACCAGTAAGGGGTTTGTACAGCGCTGCGGGGCCGAAGATTGTCTATAAACGGGTGATGAATTTGCATCGTTCGGAATCCGCGCTCAGGCCCATAACTGAACAGCGTTTATGAACACAACCGCTATCACAATAGTATCGCATGGGCAGCATGCAATAGCAGTCCAGTTCACAAACGTCGTTGAATTACCATTAGACTGTGCAGTACCCCTCCGTTCCGTCCCGCCCCAAGAATGGGGAATGGAGCCTTGCGGGGGCATACGGCCTTCCCCGAAACATTGCCGGTATTTCTGGGATGTATGCTACTGCAAACGAAACCCGCCTACCCCATATGGTAGGTGGAAGAAAGGTTAGGCAGACGTCGATAATTCCTGTGATACTATAAAAATTCCATGGTATTCTACTGTCTCCCTTGCCGGTGACCCTAGATGATAACAAGTTCGCCTCACTTAACTTGCCCTTACCTCCCCGGGACTGCGCTAGTGCTCTACTCGAGTAGGTACGTGTACGAGTACAAGTCCAGGCGCATCAAGAGAGGACAGAGAAGAATGCCCGCAGGGACGGGGATGCCGAACCACCCGTGCAAATTCCAGAAGCACTACACACACACCCTCAATCCCTGAAGACGGGCGGCGGAAAATGTAGCTTATCATATTATAGATTTTCCCAAAAGCTGCGAAAGCTAGCCCCGGCCATAAGAGTTTTTTCTTTTCTTTTTTCGTGTCCGCAATCCTGAGGAAATCTACTGGAGCGAACAAATACGGCTAATATTATTATGAGGTTTGTCGAAACTTGAATACCGCAATTGGGCCGTGTGCTGTGTAGTCGAAAATTTCCTACTCTGGAGAAAGAGCGAGAGAGAGAAAGAAAGAAAAAGAAAAAAAGACACCGCAAGACGAGCTGCTTAGCCCCCTCCGAGAGACATAAGGCAAAAGGCAAAAAAAAAAAAGAGAAAGAAAGTGCCTGACCTTAATACTGTAGATGGAGCAGCCCCACAGACGTATTACCCTGTCAATTCATTCGAATTTCTACGGTTATCTATCGTGCCATTGACGGTGTTTGAATAATAGTACGCTACCGTATCCCACGCGGTTGATACAAGTACCATGGTATATTACACCCGGAAGGGGCCAAGTGTAAAATACCAGAAGCCGACATCCCCACCTTCAATTCCGATGCCAGGAAATCCCGTCTTCCATCCCACAGGTCTCTACCAAGTTGAAAAATAATCCAATTTCTACTCTTCGGTGTCTGCTCTTGTGGTAAATATTTGGCATATGCTTGAAAAGAGGTCCAGATTAATACAAAGCCGGATGTACTGATAATATATAAAGTCCCTTCTACTCTTGGTTGGTTTCTTATTCTCTATTTCACAAAGGGTCCTCGGCGCTGAAATCCCTTCATGATTTTTCTCTTTTTGTCGCTTCTTTTTTTTCATGAATACTTGTGTAGGCTTAACTTTAGGAGGGGGGGGGGGAAGAGAACGGTTGAGGGTGTTGAAGGACTAGTGGAAGGATGACAACCACTCTTGCGGTGTATTGGTTAGGGGAGGCATTCCTGGCGATGTGTGAGTATCATGATATAATATAGGATCTGAGATTATGATCTGAAGCTTCGTGACCCTGGCAAACGGCTCCTGGTAAGTTTACCGTACAGTGCTGTATTGTATCTGATGGTAACCTACTGTCTGAATCCCATTTCTGAGTGAGTGAGTGAGCAGCCATGAAGGAAACCGACACAGCAGGAGCGGATCAAAGGGGGAGTTTTTTTGTTTTTTTCTTGAATTATTGTTATGCGGGAGGGGCAAGCTTGTTTTCTACGTTCCTTCCTCTTGTAATTACTATAATACATTTGAATACTAATATGTTTGCAATGGCTACGTTCATTTGTCTAGACCTCGCACTTCCTATCCCAAATTCCATGTCCTCAATGCAGGCCCTTTGGCTGCCACTCCCGCCGCCGGGTGCTGAGTGCTGAGTGCTGCTCCTGCTCCTTCACGCCCGAAACCAACAGGTCCAAACTATATAGCAAGGCCTCCGCTCCATCCCGATTCCAAGTCCTAGGTCCAATAAAGCTTTAGAATATTTCCCCCGCGCGTTCCACAAAATATAAACCACACTTCTCTACAATCATATATTCTCACTCGAGCCCTGTTCATCAATATTCAACTCACCGAGGATGGATTATTCTTAGTTTAAAGCCCCAGCACCACGTCAAGGTGATAATCCCAGCTGGGGTACCTAAATAGCACCCAGTCAAATTAGCAGTCGGAGCTAGCAACCCACTCCTCTTAGTGGGTTGCGAGCCACCATCAAAAAAAGGGAGGGGGATCAACTAAGGTAAACAGGACAAAAAAACAAAGAACAGAACGGGACAGAGCGAAACGAAACGAAACGAAACAAAACAATTACATGACAATTCAAGGGAGACAACACAGCTTGACCGTGCGCCAACGAAGGGTGGAGGGAGGGGGAGGGGGAGGGGGAGTGGGAAGAGGGAAAGAAGCTGGGTACCAGGCTGGGAGAATATCCACAGCCTCAAGCTTGACAGGGGGAGGGGGGGAAACAGGGGTTGGGCGGGACAAAACTTCAAGGACGACAGAAAGTGGGATAGTGTGCAATTGAACGGGGGGGGGGACGGGGGCGGGGGCTGGTGGGGCAGGGATAACAACTCGGTCCTCGCACGCTGCGACGAAATCTCCTAGGAGGTAATCGAACACAGCGTCGGGAATTACAGAAATGTAGCGCTCAACAAAGCCCGCAACGACGCTCTCAACGAGCTTGTTGGGGATGAGCGTACAGACGGCGGCCAACAAGGGGAAGGCGGTGATGAACAGAAGGGCAACGGGACGGGTATCCGCATTTGAAAACAAATACTCCCAAAGGGAATGGTACATGAAAGCAAAAACAAAAGCCTGGACGGCAGAGAAGAAAGTCATTGTGAATAGAGAGAGAGAGATGGTGATGTGATGTAGAAAGATGAGAATGTGAGAAGAAGAAGGTAACCAGTAATTTTTGTGTGCAGATGAGAACAGAAATTGCTGGGGGAAGGAGAGGAGCAGGAGAGAGTGGGACGTTATATAGAGATTTCTATATCGACGCCAAGATTCAAATTTGGCCGACGTGAAGGGGAGGAGAGGTTCTAGGTTTTCTAACTGCGTGTGGTTGATGTTTCGACAGTCCTCGGAATAATGGGGAACTTAGGGTTCTTGGATTTGATCGTGTTCCCGCTATTTAGGGTATTTAGGGCAGCGGAATAGTTTGGTGGGTCGCCCATGATGCTTCCCACCAAGAGCACTACCGCACCCCCTCGGGAAACATGATGGTATAATAATCCCAGTAGTAGAATGTTGTAGTATCATATTAGAAGCGCCGGGGAGGGCAGATATCAGGAAGTGCACAGGTTATAGAGGAGCACAGAAGTGTGGACGCCTGTAGGCAAGCTAGAGCATGAACTGACGTATAAGCTTATGCATGTAGAAGTTTTCCCAATAGACAGCCCATACCTCGACATCTCCTCCCGTCTACACATCTAAGCGATCCTCCCTCTTCTATTAAAATATAGTACCGCATAATCTAGTGAAACTCATTTTCATGCTAAGAGGTTGAAAGAAGGTTTGGCGAAATGCACGAGCTCTGTTGAGTAGAGAGTAGCCTTTAGGGGTAGGATTTTCACAAATATTTACGCTCGGTGTCTTTTTCACAGCATTTGTCCCCTATTTCAAGGGCACAGCTAACCGGGAAGGGTTACTTTGTGAGAAATCCTGACTCACATCTTATTCTGACCTCTTAGAGAGAAAACGAGCTTCACCAGATTATGCGGTACTTCAATTCCCGGGTCCTTCATACTTGGGCTTTTGGGGGGTGGTGGAATATGCAGCATCTAAACTCTCTTAATTGCTGTGGAATTTCTACAAAGCCATTTCCATGGCATCTGGCCAGGGATTGTCCCGGCTATGGCTCCTGCCTTTAGCTTTGATAATGGCTCTCGCGGAACCGCCCAGGTCACGGACTCTATGAGGTAGCATACAGGGCTTACCCTAATCAATATCAGTCAATGCCGTGTCCGATTCCAAAAGCTTTTTTATAAGAGCGGGGATCGACGGGCAGATTACTCGATTTAATCTAATATACGACTACCAAGCGGCAGTTTGAACTATGGAATAACCTTTTCGCATAAAAGGTTTAATGTCTAGAAATGGATGGAACAACCTAGCTATTCCCCCGCGGTTAAGCAAACACCAATTTATTTCAAAACACCTTTCGACACTTTTATATGAGCTTCTTGCTAGGTGGATGTGGTAGCGCCGAACGAGTAACAACTTTGATAGTAGAGATAGTCCGTTGAGGAGAGAGGTGTCGCTGGTGTTCAAACGGGAGGCCTATGCGGGACAAGTGAATATGAAAAGGCATTTATGCTAGCGGAGCCGGCGGGGCACAGAGCCGGAAGCAAGCTAACTACCGCAAAAACTTCAATAATCGGCCCATGTGCTATGTCGTTGGAGTTGCTTCCTCTGGGAAGGTCTGGTGCTTTTTTATTTTTTTATGTCTCTCAGAGGGACTGAGTAGCTCACCTTCTGCCCTGTTTTTCGCCCCTTTTCCAGAGTGGGGAATTTCCGACGGCATAGCACATGAACCGATTGTTGAAGTTTTTGCAGTACTAAGGGTACCCTCCTGTCCTTCCCCGATTTCCTCAAGTCGATGAAATCCATGTTCAAACCTAAATCTCTCGGACTTCCGCAAACCACATAGAACTTCCTTTAGAATTAATCAAACTCTTTTACAAAGACCAAAGTCACGGGCGGAATTTACTTATAAGAGGGTGGGGGATAAAGTATTTGACAAACGAGTTACTAATGGGGTGCTCTAGCAAGTTCAGGGTGAGTCCTTCAAAAGATTAGGACATAGCGATAGTGAGAGGGTATGCTTGGCGGGCGTTGCTGTCAGAGTTAATAATCCTTCGGAGGTTTATCATACCAAAAAATGCTCTTCCAGGCAAGTGTAAGGCCGACAAGTCAGGATTTTAAGCCCTAAGTGACGGGGCACTGCGCTTCGCCGAGTATTTCTATGATACATCTTCTGTCGGGCCGGGATTAGATGGGGGTGGTTTTGGGGTGGGACCTTGGTCTATCAGGTATTTTGACATCTTCCCACTCTGCTCGAATAGTAATTCTCAAGGAAGGGGAGGACGTAATTATGGACAATGCGATTACCCTAATGGTGGCGGTTTTTGGAGCTATGGATATACCAGTTCTAGGACTCACCAGGAGCATGTTTCGCCCAATTATCAATGTTAGGACCCTATGTTTGTCTTGCGGGACACTCTTACCGGTTAATATTTGACACGGTTATTGCCATATCGAACTCTGGGTATGTTTTCCCTTGGATTTCGGTTAAGAGGAACTAAGGGTTGAAAGTTAAGCCTGCGATTGTGATTTTTTACTGCTCGGTGGTGGGAATTTCAGCCAGTTGGCTTCACAAGTTCACCACGCTGCTGTCCTTGTATTACCGGTATATACAAGTCGCGGAGCGGGGGGAATTTTGGAACCAGATCGCGCATGGTCCTTAGGTCGATAACCCAGCATATATCTTCCCATCTTATCTACAGAGCCTGAAGTAGATGGATATAGGCCATTCTCCCAGCAGCAGAATGAACTCATGCCACGCCCTGGAATTTCCGAAGCGAACAGGGCATCGGATTCACGCTGTGAGACAAAGTACTCGGGGGGAAACATAGGCTAATCTGGCCACGTCTTTCAAGACACCGGTAGTGTCTGAAGTCCTGAATACCAATGTGAGAAACGAGGGTCGCACGGAAGTAGACGATAGACTAAGAGAGTTCACATGGAACTTAGGCACTTTGGAGGAAGGATAGGGAATGGGAGTTTTACCACTCGTACTTTGTCCATTCGCCCACTCTCAACTTCTACCATTCTAAAACTAAACTAACAGTAGAGACAGGCGTATAAGTAAACCACAAATTACCACATCCTGACCCTTCAATAGATCACCACACCTATCTCTGTATTCCCCGCATGCCCTTATTTCTCCGTACACTCCCGTGATAACAAAGGGAGGGCGTATCGGTGAGATTCAGTGTTGAACAATCTCCTGTATCCGTACCATCAGCATGTCTCCTGAACGATCCTTCACACTCCTGCAACAAACACAGCCAGGCGCATCTGTCCAACACGTAACGGGGTGTCAAGCCGGATCTCTGGGAAGAACGTCGGTTATAAGATTTGTCCCGTGCCCGGGTCAGGGGGTATATATCCTACTCTGTCGCGCGGATGCCAAGAGTTGGGCGTATCGGGCTTCTCGACGATGCTCTTGTGGGGTAGCACAGCTAGGCTGCGCCTAGGCATAGGAAAAGGGAGCAGGCCCTGCTGTGCGAGAGTTTTAATTTGCATCGCGCTATGGGGAAGAGGTTTCCTTACTGGAAATTGCGAGTGTCGGTTATTTGGTGGTGAAGGGTTGCGAGGATCGGTTGTATTTTCAGGTGTGATTAGAGAATACGAATAGGGGATGCATTGTTCTGCAAATCTTACTACACTGCTTGGGTGTTGACGCTGCCTTTCTTAATAAGGGCTTTTCGACCTCCCTCTCGCCCAACAGGAGGCTAAAAGAGAATATGTTCTTAGTTTACTCCCCGAAATCCAAAGGGGGAAGGAAATTCCGGACCTCCTAGGTCGTTCTCAATTATTCTAGTTTTTACGGTATCCGCGAATAGGTGCCGTTCCATATTAGAATACCATCGAGTACCACGAGAGACGCTACTTGTAAAATAGTCATTGGGATGACCCCACAAGTCAACGGTCCTCTAGCGCACCAGCCTATTCTTCTTTTCGATCACAATCAACGGTTTGATATCCCGAATAGTTAATGCAACCCACAAGTACGGTATAGTGTAAGTTACTCGAGTAGTGATCTCGAATGGAAGGAAATTACCGTATTTCTCAAAAAGTGTGTTGAGCTACCGGTAAACGGGGTGCGGAGGTGCACCCTGACATTATATATTTAGCTCAGGACTTAAATTGCTAGGCCCGTACTCTACCCGAATGTCAAACTCGGCTTGCCGGTGTTACCAAGAGCTCGCCGTTAACTGGCAGAACTTACTCGAGTATATTGGATGGCTTTCGTGTCACCAACAGACTGACCAACCAACCAACCATGGCAAAGTAGAGGAGTGAAAAAATATATTATCCCTTCGACCTTTCAAAAGTACTCTTCTCTCGTATCCATTCCGAATATTGCCATAGCAAATTGGATGCTCTAAGTCCATAGCAGACTTCAGCCCGTGAGAGATATTAATCCAGTGCCTGCTACACAGGATGGGGCATTGCCAAACTGCTGACTGAGTCCACCGAAACGGAGTATACGGAGGTACAGCCCATAAGTATTGTATATTTTACTAGCAGGGGGTGTTTGTGCTAGCAAGGGTGACGGGGTGAATTAGGTAGCTATCATACTCCATTCGCTCCGCTTATACCCAATTCATTACTCTTACCTAACGCTAGCCGAACACCCCTGCTAGTAAAATATACAATACTTATGGGCTGTACCTCCGTAATAACTAAAGGTAAATACCGTATTAGAAAGGACGCTTGGGGCCAAACACTCGTGCGCCATGGCACCCGGTCTTGGCATAGGGGATGAGCACTCTTTGAAATGGGAATTTATTCTAGAAGTGAGTCTACTAGCTGCGAATGGGGAGAGCCCAACCACGTTTTGTCGGGAACAGGAAAAGTGTGGTGTGGCCTGTTGCTTTTTTTGGAAGAATACGAGGGAGGGATGGAGGAGGGAAGGAATTGAAGGACCGCGCTGCCCGGTGTGTGAGGCGAAGGGATTGGAGGAGTTCTTATTCCTATTAAAACTAATCAAGAGGTTGAGTGGGCCAATGGAAGAACGAACGAACAGACGCTAGAATTTTCGCCAAGAGAGTATAGTGGAGCATAGCATGTGGTATCTCTCACCCACACTGCCGGGTATGGTCCTCAGTCCTAGCTGACATCATATCTACTTCTACCAGGGAATAAGTATATAAACTTCAACTACCACTTTCCTCTCCAACCTCCCTTACCCTTCGCCCACCGCTGCGCTCACACCCCACTACCTTCGCTACCAACCACCCCACAATATTCTCGATCTTTAATGCCCAATTTCAACCACCAGCCCAACACCAGCCCCACACGAAAAACGAAGATGCAATTCAAGGCCGTATTCCTCATGGCCCTCCTCACGGCTCTCACCAACGCCACCGCTGTCCCTAAGGGTGTGTCCTGCGATAGTCCCTACCACCCATGCAACCTTGTAGGACAGTATGAGAAGTGCTCAGACGAGTGGATGAGAGTTATGAAAGAGTATGTTTTTATTCCTTCCCTTGTCCGCTCGGCCGCCTGGGTATCCGTCTGAGTTGTGAGACGGCTAACGATGGGAATAGGTGCGTGGACAGCGGGTGTATTAACTGGATCAGGGATCCTATGGCAGATTGTTATTATTGATACTGCTTAAGTTGGTATAATCGGGGGAGATATTATGCGCCGTACGGGAGGAAGTGAGGGAGGGAGGGGGTACGGAAGTGTTTGGGGGGGTAGGAGGGTAGAAACTATTCAAAGGACAAAACACTTCTCGATCTTTACATATATTGTACTCTCGTTTCTGTGAGGTCACTTGCGGTTCTGTTAATTACTTACTCACGGGGTGCCGTGGGGGCTCAACTATGTGATTCCCCCCTATGTGCGCGGTTATGGAGCATGTTGGTAGTATAGCGTAGCCGCGACCCTTATCGATAGGATAAACTCAGGAGCACACACGGAACTCACAGAGATAGTGTACCCTAGTGGTTTTTGATTCCCCGATGGGCAGGAATAAAAATACCGTTCTCCAAAAATGCATTTTGAGTACGGTAGTGCCGATGGGTGGGTTTGTCTACGCTGCGGATTTCAAGCTCTATCATGTGCCCAGCCGTTTAATCCCGAAGGGTAGCATGAACCGGCGGAGATGTATCGTGACTATTCAAGGATTATACATTATATAGATCTATTTGTCGTATTCTGGTTATGCAAAGATAATTCTCTGTTGGCAGTGCCCCGAGTGGGAGTTCGCACAAAAACAGCATTTGGTATGGTAGGTTGGGGGCGAGTCGGGATTGTGAGTAATTATATCGGCACTATTAGTGAGAAGATCTAACCCAGCATAATCCTCTCCTATATCTAATCCTGGACGTTCTCTGATTCTTTTGGCTTTCTCCTACCTGTTATAAGCTTTTAAAGTCTCCTAAACTAAGCTTCGCCCCTCATTAAAATCAATATTTTAGCCTAAGCTTAGGTATGCCGCGCATGATTACTACTTCATGAATAGCTGTTAACATGTAACCTCGATGGATATATTACCATAGCCCCAGTTACCACAGTGCTCAGGTAGTAGTTACAGATTGTAACCCCATTCATCAATAGTAATTCCAAGAGGCTAATCCGTCCGGCTATGGGCACGGCTGGACTCACCCAGGCTTTTTAGAGATGACCTGGCCGGACCGTGGGAAAGTAGCTTTCTGTATATTAGGGTGAAACAGGCTATCACTCATAGCCCAATGTTGACCTTATGGGCACTAGAAGCTCTCATGTCGGTGGGGGATATCTTGATCTTAATTCTATCTTCGCATTTATGGGGAAATGGATAGCCTTATATAAACAAATCAGAAAAGATGAAAATTTGGGAAGAATTGGCTAGAGAAAGTACCTAGACTAATATTAATCCACCGGAAGTGATGGAGCGGTCATTAGCACAATTTTTAAAAGGGACAAGAGGTAGGAATGTGGTCACGTAGTGTATATATGAAGATGGTAGTTGTTCGTAACATTAATGTGTCTTAAGTGAAATCTATAGCACCGTACGCTCCGTGTTTTATTATCATATTCCGAGTGATTCTCCGTGAAAAGCCTGCAGGTCGTTCACAGATTCTGCAGACTACCTAGACATCTGTGGATCACGCAGTCTAAATTAGGCTTTTGAATAATTGGCATACTTGGCCTGGGCATCTACGGGCTTTGTGCTGGGGTGCTTCGTGTTTGGCTAGCAGTTGCCTGGGCATTGCCGGGCTTTGGCGGCAGCCTGTGGTTTTCCGCTGGACTGACCCAGGCTTTTTAAAACCTCCTGCTTACCCGTGATCCGGGCCACGGTCCGGACTGGAAGTTTGGAATCACTGTTCACCAAATCTAATGAAATTTTGGAATTATATTCAATTTGAAGTTAGCATCAGGGCTAGCCTCTATTAGTATTATATTAACACCCACTAAAATCTACTGGAAAGAGCATTGAACATAGTACCGTAAACTCTGGGTAAAGTCGACCGGCGGCCATGCTATACTTCTTAAGGAAGCGACTATTACTCTTAAGGACTGACCCCATGGTGAATTGGTCTTTCCGGGGATGATAGTAACCACCAAGTAACTGATAGAGACGGGCCGAGTTTATCCAGAACCTGCTGTGCACTAGAACCGTTACCTAGTGCTGAACTATAAGGATACTAAACTCAGATACTATTTTAAGAGGGCAGTTAATAGTCTCTAATCATACAGCTGGGGGTTACCTAGCTGTGGTAGAAATATTTTTAGGCCTAGTATCAAATGGATTCTGGCTAGTATATAAGACTCCTCTTGATGAATGGCATATACAGCTAATCTGAAGGCTGTTAGAGTGATAAAACTGTGGGATAATGAAGTATTAGATAAGGTAGGCTTTGATACCTAATTGTCGGAAGAGATAAGTTGGTTGTTTAATTACAATTTGGCCCCCCCCGGAAGCGGCGGATGCGTTCGGGTCAAGTATACATCGTAGCATTAAGCATAGCTTTAAGGCAGTCAACGCATAGTCATTCAAGAGACTTAAAGAAAACCCAAAAGTAGTCTTTTCGTTTTAATGAGCTATTTTTATGTTGCGATTTTTCTCTCTAATCCTCATAAGATCATAATATGTTGGTGTGGAAATAAAACCTATGAGTGTTTTTATTGCTATCTGCTCTTTTTGTTAACTTATCACTGTATGTGATGCGAGGAAATACACTTGTATATAATTTAACTTTACATTTCTCATTCGTTGAGCATTTGCAGAATTTCTCCCAACATTTGGCCTGATTCCTCTATTATTACTGTTTTATATTCTCCTTTGATGACAAGTATTCGTAAGGTGTTTAACTGGTCCTAGTACCCTAAAACACATCGGTTTTTAGTCTAAAAGTGGCAACCAATACTGAATTTTATCAGGGCACCACACAATAGACATGGCTACCATCTGGTCCAAGATCCAAACTTACCGTATTTTCTCAAGAGACGCAAACTTGGAAGGGCCGTCTGCTGAGCGGAACTTTAAACCGCAACGCTGTTGGCATTCATTTTGCTTAATAATACATGTTAATTATGTCCTAATGTGGTTAACATCCAATGTATTTGGCATTCTTGGCATATAAACCATTCCTCTTGGCAGTTTTAATAGCCCATAACTTTCTGGAGCTCGATTTGATTACTCTTCAAACCTTAAACTGCAGTGCTGAAAAAGTTAATCTCCCCATTTCTAAATCTCTAGCTTATCATCTATCGAAAAATAGAGAGGGGATAAAAATAAACGTTGTTGGGGAACCTTAATAGTTTGAAGTTCGGCATTTCTCGGGTTGGAAAGTGCTCAGGTTGAAGGTTTTCCCAACCACACAGCACTCTTGTCCTTGCGTGCATACAGGACTTGACCGCGTGCCGAGCCCCACTGCGAACCCTATCCCAATGAAATACCCTTACTTCATTTCCCTACCCTATCAACTCCTCTACTGGTATCCAGCGCTGCATTTCTTCATTGCCGATCCTTTATCACAATGCATCCGTATAGCCCTTCGCACCTGTTACTCCCAAATTATGTGCGAAATGATGTTTCTACACTTGGGTTATGCTCCGTAATGGGTAGTCTGATCATTGCGGTCGTCGGAAGCACCTGGATGTTTGTTAGAAGGGGCTTGTCGGCTGCAGACAAAGCCATCGTCTGCTGGTTCTTAATTTGTAGGTTGTTGGTGTTAAACATAATTGTTCGCGCGCGCTCTGCTTACTCGTTGGCATTTAGCTGGCCTACTACACGTCTTGTTCGAGGGTGAGTTTATCAAGCTTGAACCCAAATTAGTCAATTGACGTAGAGGAAAAATCAGGGTACTTTCTGGTTTACCACGCGACTCTTCTTTCGAGAATTGACCTACCAGCTCAGCTCTGGAAAGAGTACGCGATCAGCGATTCTAGATATCTTTGCGGGGATACGTTTGTGCTCGCGATTGAGCGCGTCACGGTAGTACGCGAGAATCCTTCCCGACATGGAGGGGGCGCATTCGAAATGTAAGGGAACTGACCTGTGTGGGCGTCTACATGAAGTTTCTCTGGGGGCCCCTTTGCCTTCTGGCGGCTGCAGCTACAGCCAAGGGCAGTTACAATAGGCACGCTTTGCAGATGCTCGGGAGTATGGCGCATATCTACGGATGTCTTCTTTACCTTATGACCTCCTGGGAAGAGGGACATCGTCATAGTGGGTGCTTTCATTTCCCCCCTTATTCGGGTAGTGTATTCTGTACGCCTGAGGCAACTTCTAATGGATATGCAGGTCGCCCGGAGCCCTATTACTTTTGGCTATATTTTGTTGGGTTTAATGCGCCCTGGATAATAATTCCTACTAGTGAGCTACGCATCTCGTATAATCCAACGCTTCACAGTAGCTAATTTACCTCAGTTTTGATATACCGCTCTTGCGCAGAAATTGCGGGAGTGATGAAAGGTGCCCAAGAGTTGGAAGGAAGGAGGCAAGGCTAGTATCTTAGTGATTGCCGACATCAGCCCTGCCCCAACATGCAGACAGTTGGCGCCAGGGCTCGGGAAAATTACCGCTAGCGCTATAACAGTAATTGATCCGAACAATACATGGCCACCTACGGCAACCAGAGAAAAAAGATACACTCTCATTTTCAGGTACTTTGTGCTATAATACGGTATGCAAGTAACAAAACCCCCCGGTCGCATGTAACAGGGAGTCCAATTCGGGTACTCTCATGCGGGAGTTTTGTCGGCGGAACCACAGGAGTGAAAGAAAATAGTTGGACAACGCCGCCGCCCCACCAAAACCGGGGTTATTAGAATAATCACCCAACCAAAGGATACCTAAAACTCAAATCATTGCGCGCACGGGTTCGATGATCTCCGGAAAACAATTGGATTTTAGAAATCTTTCGTCATGTGTCCGCATTTGTAACTGCTGGATGGAATTTCCTTACAATGGTGTGCCATGATTGTCACCCTTTGGTACGAGAGCCGGAGGATCATTGTGTTGAGATTCTACTTGAAACGACATGTGGGATGGAAATGCTATCTATATTCCTTGAACACTAAGATAAAGTGGACAAGTGTATGAAATCATTTGTACCCCTATGCTGACCTTGGGTTAATACTACAATGCGAAAATTCCATATTATGATGTATGACTAGCCTTGCCCCACTATTTTCTTTATTGCCGCAACCACCCAAGGCGTCAAAGTCGTATTAGGGAACTCACTGGTAGGTGTAGTACTGCGCGCCCCGGCTACCCGTTTCAAGGTTACTCAATACTGAAATATAGCATTCGACGTATAGAGGTAGAGCCGACAAAAGGTCCAAGTCAGGCCATTGCCCCTGCCCCTGCCCCCATCAGTTGATGCCGACTGTCCATGTGATGTACCGTAGTTGCACTTGGATGCGGGAGCGAATCAGAAGTAGAAATTTGAAGGCTTAATCAGAGGAAAGGGTGCATGGATTCCAGGTGCTACTACGCGGCCAATCATGACATTTACTCTTCCCGGGCCTCGCCATCACCGAATGTTGGGCAGCGTGTCGCGAGTGCTATTGGGCTGCTTCACCTCGTCAGGCAACGGCATAAGCAAGGCCAAAAGCTAGCCTCTCTGCATACCCTGGTACCTCGCCTATATTAGTTTCACCCGAACGTGACTGGTAGCTAGCTTCTATGTGGGAAACGGGGTTCTATGGATAGATACTGGAGTGGGCACCTATCGTGCCTTTCACTTACCGTAATTGTAACGCTTACCGGTTGCGGAGAAGAAATAGAAACCCTGTCTGGGGGGTCTTCTTAGAAGCGCAAAGCTCGTTTTCAACGTCGTCCTACCGGCTCGCCAGTACCAAGACAGCCTTGCGACACCGGATACCATGATATCAGGGAGCTTTAAAGTGCTGAAACGTAACCGAGCCCTAGGCATGGAATCTTTTCTAATGCGTTAGCTTCGCGGTTCGGATTGTGGTCCGCTTGACGAATGAGGAAGGTCAGTACGAGTGATAGTATATGATCAAGTCTCACATAATAGCGTTATTCAATCGTCATTTGACTTGATATAACACCTCGCAGGGGGGGGGATAAGCAGGCACACGACAGCTTTAATGGAAAGTCGGTTGTAGGGATGAAAGCTGGCGAGGCTCATTTCCCCCTTACTTCCATCCTTCCCCCATCAGTGCCAAATTAGCCTTTCCCTCAACAAATTGTGACTTGACGACAGGCTAAAACCCTAGCCCATGGGTATTTGTGATTCGTGAGGAACTTATGGCAAGCGTAATTTGCCAGCGCACCCCACCAATTTTCAAACGAAAGGTCCCTGACCGATGGACCAGATCCAGAAAGATTGTCTGCGGAGGTTTCCGGATGTCAGTTTTTTTCAAATATGCAAACGATTATTCGGATACTTGTCCGCTTGATCGGTATTTCGTGTCGGATTGCAGGAAGAGGTATGATTGATTCCTTGATTTTTTGATTCACCGCCCGGAATTGTGGAGTGGTGAGCTTCTGGATCCTGTGTAGTACCTCAATTGATATATTTGGGCAAAAATGGGAGTTTTCGCATGTAACTCTTCTGCTCCTGGTGGCTATTTTAAGAGCGTACTACCTGCGGGCCACAGGCGACCCTTGTTCCTAAGGAGCCGATGCAAAGCGTTTGGATATATTTGAGTATGATACGATTCGACTCGGTAATCTTATCGAGTTATGCATTAAGATAACGTGCAGGTATCAACCCGCTCACGAGGCGTCCAATTGGTCTCATTGGGGGCGGATATCTCATATCTTCCACCCTCAGGTTTTTTGCCCAGAGAATCGACCATATTTTCCAATAGCGACAAGGAATGTGGGGTTGGCAGCAGGCATCATCCTGAGGAGAGGGGGAGGGGAAGGCGGCGGTGGGGAAGGGGAAGAGGGGGCATTTCGTCCCTTATTGAAGGGTTACCCCGAGTCTATCTATCTTGATTAACATACAAACACTGCCCGCGATTTGTGAGGAAATATGAAAGGAGGCTAACGACATGCGGAAAGCATCGTGATCCTCCGATCTCAATTGATCGACATTTGAAGCTCTTGGCACCCTTTTTGTTCGGAATATAGCGGCGCTGGGTCACTTGTCTTCGGCAGTTGTTATCGCACCACCCAGTACTGTACAGTACCGTACCGTATAGTTCTCGAACTAAAGCAGTAGGGAACGAATCAGAAGACAAAGCGGGGAACCTACCATGAGGGCACAACTTTAGCTACATGTGCTCTAAGCAGAGGACTGTGTAATGATTTCGGATGACTAGCGATATAAGGAGGAGCCAGCCCAGGTATATTTTTTCCCCCCTGCTGAAAAAAAGATACATTGGTGTGATCGTAGTACTGCGAGCCGATCTGAGTTGCCATGCTATCTTGCGCGGGGCCAATGGTTTAGGCCCCCATGCTGTGGTTTCGTTTGTTGGAAATCATATCCCCGTGTTTTCCTCCACTCGCGGCGGTGGTGGTTAAGGTGGCATGAGCCCCAACGATCATCGTGGGCTTGTCTGTTTCGACTCTATTTCGCCGCCGCCGCCTCCAACAAAAAGTAGATCTCGTAGGCTCTTAAATTTCTCTTTCCTAAAATAGCATATGCTAGATAGCTATTGGAAGTGTTAAGAGGCTTAACAACTAGCACTCTGTGCAAGGACAGTACAGTAAATCTAGGTGGACAAAACCCGCAGTGGGTAGTGCGAAAACCGGTTCGGACATCCACATTTGGTCAGGTACCAATGACGCCCTTCCTGCCACAGCTCGCGCTAGCGCCTAACCTTCATCGCGGTCGTTCTCGAAAACTCTTGCGCGGTGAGTGGGGTTGCGTTGGAGATGAGCCCTGCCACTCTGGGGGTAAATGTTGTTCTGTGGCCCCCGAGAAATCCGTTCCCTCGCCTCGCAGGTACTACTGTTCACGGGGTGTCTCTTTTCCTGCCATTAAGCCTAGTCTGGCACTTATAATGATATCTTGCGAAATGGAATACATTTGACATTGCACAGGCCCGTCCCCACGTTATGGTATCCTAGTGAACCTGCACCGCCGGCATATGCCCTAGGGAGTGGTATCCAATCCAATAACAGCCCCCCAAGCCCGAGCATGGTAAATGCACGATAATAGGTCCACATGGGTACAAGACGAAAAAGAAAAAAAAGCTGACCTCTTATTTATCCTTGCTTGTGTGCGTAGGGATCTCGTGCAAGGTCCGAATCTGAACGTTTAATGTTGGGGGCTCAAATAGCGGTGCCACAAGCCGGGCGGAGAAAAAGAACCGCTGAAACGAAACACAAACTTATTTGTAGACGCGTTAAGTGGTATCGCATGTTATATTGCCCCCACCCTCAGCATGAATAGATAGTGTAACGGCAATGGAATAATCTTTGATTACACGCGTGCATGAGTTCACCGTATCCCTCGCGCATTTTAATCTTGTAGTTGGTGAGCGCTCAGGACCTGACCCATGCATGCCCTTGTGTACAGTACTTGAATATCTCTAGCGCGGATAGGTTGTAAGGCTGGGAAACGCGGTCTGTACAGTGCGATAGGAAACTAGAGTCACTTCTGCAAAGGCAAGGCATACTAATTACATATGCGCAAAATCAATTAGGAAACCAGGGTCTACAATGAGGCTCGCCGAGGAGGCCTCATAATCGAACACTGACGATAAGACTTGCATTCATGCGTCGAATTTGGTAACCACGATGGATTTTCTAGTCAAGGGACCGTGAAAGGTAAGTCCAGACATAAGACTTCAACCCCGAATAGACCAAAGGTGTTTGGGTACCTGATATGGAATGCATACGAACGAGAATGAATCAGCAAGGATTTTGCAACCCCCGGGCCGAGTGCTGTGTGTTTGGGCAGCGTCTGTGACGTTATCACTTTGGCGATTGGGGATAAATATCAGACTCCCCCCGACAGGAATCTGCCCTCTTCACATTAACTCAAACCCACTTTCATCTTTGACGGTGCAAGAGAGCCAATTCCTGTCTCGAAATTTAATCGGACCCCTCCCCCCCCAAAAGTCACCCACTCACCATTATATCAACTCCACCACCTCTGAACCAGCATGGCACCTCACTCTCTTGAGCCAACTGAGGAGGCCCCTAGCTACGATATCAACCTGCCCTATAAGCCTACCTCCGGAAAGGAACAACTCAGATACGAGGAAGTCTCTAAGTATCCACAATACCTCCCGCAATGGGAACCGGTATTCTTCCAACCATGTCCGGAGTTCGATTTCATCGACCCTGCCCTACGCGCCGACAAAGAAAAGAGAACTCTTTTGAAAGACGCACAAATCAAGCACATCAGCCCCAAGATGGGCAGCGAGCTCTCCGGGGTGCAGCTCTCATCGATGTCTGACGCTGCCAAGGACGAATTGGCTCTCCTCGTATCGGAGAGGAAATGCGTCGTTCTGCAGGACCAGGACTTTGCCGACTGGGGCCCTGCCAATCAGCAGAACTTCGCGGCATACTTTGGCAAGCCCAACTACCAACCGGTGACAGGGTCTGTTCCAGGCTTCCCTGGATTCCACATTATTTATCGAGACGGCAATCAGGCCGAGATCGACAAGTTCTTCGAGCACAAATTGACCTCTACGCTATGGCATCAGGATGTCAGTTACGAACGTCAGCCTCCGGGATACGTGATCTTATGCATTCTGCAAGCACCGGAAGTCGGCGGTGATACGGTCTTTGCGTCGACCACCGAGGCCTACAAGTAAGTTACATCACCTTGCTGTTCTGATCAGATCTCACCAGGCCCTGCATTTGATTTTATATGCTAACCCCACGCCGTAGCCGCTTATCCCCGGGCTTTCAGTCAATGTTGGAGGACCTCAGGGCAACCCACTCTTCGGAGAAGATGTGTAATTTTGCGAGGGCGAACGGAGGGCTTTGTCGCAAGGATCCAATCCGCACCTCTCACCCAATTATTCGCGTGCACCCGGCCACAGGCGAAAAGTCACTTTTCGTCAACGGGGAGTTTATTCGTGGAATTGATGGGTGGAAGGACCCTGAATCAGAAGTCCTTCTCAACTTTTTGATCGACCACATAACCAAGGGACATGACTTCCAGGTCAGACTATCGTGGAAGCCGAAGAGCGTTGTTATTTTCGACAACCGTACCACTTGTCGTGAGTAGCCGCAGTCAGCTCAGCTGTTGCCCAATGAGAGAGTAGAGTGGCTAACATTGAGACCTAACTTAGACACTGCAACCGTCGATTATGATGCACGGTCAGATAAGGACAGACACATGTTTCGCTTGGCCTCTATGGCAGAAGTTCCCATTCCAGTGAAGAAGTAATCGGTCACATGAAGTTGCGTGCATACTCTGTGCAGGAGCTGCAAGAGATTCCTTCGTCTCTTTTTTTTTTCCTTCTGAATTGTTTTAGTGGGACTCAGTTGTCCTTTATTCTTTTATTTTAATTGGCTTTATTTTGTGATGTGCCTAGAAGGACAAGGATGTATCAGATACCATACCCCTCTTTTTGCCCACTTTTTTTCAACCCCATTTTGTTTTCTGTCGCTTTTTCCATTCCCTTTTTTACGCAAGTTGTTTTTGCACATAGTGCCCGTATCGTATCATTCATCCTATATGATTTCTTGTGCCCGCCTCTCTTACTCGTACAGTGACAAACGAGAAAAAATGTTAAAAATATCAATATGCCACCCTCCAAAAATGTTCCAACGCCCCTCCATCACCCCTCACTCAATCGATAATATGCAACCAGACGTCATCTCTATGCATCCTAGACCCGTGCCCCAGAGCGGCGGTAATCTGTAATCTGAAGATTAGAGATTCTCTTGTCTTGGTCCCGGCCATATGGTCGAACTAGTGATTTATGCCATGTTGCAAAGGCCCACGCCGCTCACAGATACCGGAACATATATTGCTCAGACCCCGCTACCAAAAGTGACACCTCATCATCACCAATTCCCTCTAAGCAATCATAATGAGTCTCACAGCTCCCTCAGAGAGTACGCCGTTGTCCCATTTGTTCTCCCTCGAGGGCAAGGTGTGTCTAATTACAGGAGGAAACAGGTATGATCCCTCTCTTTTTTTCCCCATCCTTTCCCCCTCGTCACTCCCGTCATTCCACCCACCCCCTTACCTGCCACCTCATCCTACGAACGAATGTCTTCAACTGGGAACGCCAAAGTAAACGTACCATGTGCTTGTCGGGCATCTTAGAGGAATTGGACTTGCAGTGTGCCAAGGCTACGCAGAAGCCGGGGCTGCAGGCATTGCCATCATACACTCTTCCGCAGCAACAGCCGAGCTCGCAAGCGAACGCGCAACAGAAATTCAAAAGCAACATCCGAAAACAATCGTCAGGATATATCGCGCGAACGTGGCTATCGCTAAAGATATAGAAGACGCCACGAAACAAGTCTTCTCAGATTTCGGTCGATTGGATGTGGTGGTCGCCAATGCGGGGGTTTACACAGAAACTCCCGCGTTGGAAATGTCATCGGAGGAGGCCCAGCAGGTTACAGGGGTTAACTATTTTGGTCCCCTGTACACTGCCCAAGCAGCCGCCAGGTAAGTTAAGATAAATTCGTCAATGGAAAGGGGGAAAAAATGATGGGAGGATAGTAAAAACAGAGACATAACACAGCTATGATGATCATCTGACTTTTTTCTTTCTTCCCTATGCATGAGATTCGTGTTCTTGACTAAAAAAAAACCGCTTGTTGCAGGATCTTCAAGGAGAATGGCGGAGGAAAGATAATAATGACAGCTTCCATAAAGTAAGATTCTGGAGTCGAACAGATCCTGGTATACAGTTACAAATTATGGCTAATCACATGATAGTGGACATATTGTTCTCCGACCCCAGTATGAATCAATTGTATTCCCCCACCTCCCCAAATGCGAATAATTATAGCTTACGGGCTGGCTAATCGGGAAATAGTACTGTGCGACAAAAGCGGCTGTATGCCATTTGACTCGAGCGCTCGCGGTAGAGTTCGCCCAATGGAATATTCAAGTCAATGCGATCAGTCCTGGCTACGTTGATACGGAAATGTAGGTGTTTCTGGTCAATTCCGTTTTCTTTTGAGGGGTAGCCCGCCGTACTGGATATTTCTAACCCTCCGCAACACCACGACGCAGGACAACCGAGCTCGCAAGCAAGAACCCCGAGCTCCTCAAGGCCTGGATGGCGGATTGCCCGGCGGGGAGGCTATGTAAGGTGTGGGAACTCAAGGGTGTATACGTGTTTCTGGCGAGTGGAGCGAGTTCATATGTGACCGGAGCGGATTATGTCGTTGACGGTTAGTTTGGCCCTTCCCGGGATGCTCACAATTCAGTTTTCGCTTACATGCGTTTAGGGGGACACACCTGCCATTGATGATGCACAGGATACACTCCCACACGGCTTAGAATCAGGTATGGTATTATATGGAGGGGGGGATGGTATTGCGTAGTGGCGAGGCAATTATATTATAGCGAGTGACTGAATATGACTTCTACTCTCCAAGCGATGTTAAGAAGGAAGATTACATCCTAGTCAATGAAAAAGCATTGTTTGCAAAACGCAGAGCGTTTGGGGGCGCTCTGCTACCTGAACGTACTCGTAAGTGGGGCAGCGTGTTTTCAGCCTTGCCGCTCTTGTCCGGTAAAACCGGCAGCCTCGTTATCATGTGAACTGCACGCGATTTCGTTGTGAGGGGATTAGGGCAATGCCGGTCGTGTACCATTTTATCATACTGCAAGATGCATCCAGATTCGGTACCGGTGGTCTACTAGAGTGATTGCGCGCAGAGATGTTCCACGCTGTAGAAGAACTTGTAAGGCTGTCATGCACACCACGCTGAGATGGGTAAACTAATCGAGGCAATATTGATTACTCGAGCGGTCCATGTACTAGTACTGTGCGCCAGCTGGCCAGGATTGTCGAGAGCAGGTTGGGGGAGCGGATACTGTTCCACGGCGCTGGTGTGCATAGTGAGAGCAGTCTGCACGGGGTGGGCTTGCAGGCCGCTGCTTTGAGAGCAATGGAAATGATTTGATTTCCTGGCTAGCAGGTCTACCGCCCGGGCCGCACGGGACAAGGACTTCACTGCGTGACAGCCAACCACGGAAGGGATTACCGGGACTGTGGAGTGAACAAAGGGGGATGAGTGGAGAGTGCATATGCGCGTGATATCTATATGTTGGCACGTCAGGGGACCCTTTCCACGATCGTATGCCTTCTAGAACAATACCGGCACTGTACTAATACGGCGCCAAGTAGATTCATTTATCTGTGGGTCATAGTACTTGTACAGAATAATGTTCCGAATGTGGGAGGTGTGGCAGGTGCGGAGGGTCGAGCTCACGGGCCCAAAATACGCGCTACGCCCACTTATTCTTATCTAATACTCGTACATAGTTAGCTAATAAATGGGCGCGTCTACGGGAATACTGGGTCCGCTCCTAAGGGGCCGCCCAGAAGCTGGGCATTGTCGTAGAGCACAGCTTGGAGCATAAATCCCACGACCTAGGTCGGGAGGGGAGAATAGAAAGAGGTGTGGAAGCTGCGGCTGGGTGGGGCATACCTCGGAACGACGTTCACAGGATGGCAGCCCCCGCCTCGCCCGTTGGTTGGCACTTCGGTTACCGAGGGTTTATTTTCCTTACTCGAGCATAGTTCATGGGGGGTAGCTGCCTTCCGCATTCTAGTAGTCCCGGTCATGGCAATACGGTATTAACTGTGTGTTCGATCAGGTGACCCGGGGGTAAAAATCTCTCGTACAACACGCCGCAACCTTGCTTCTCAGCATTTGGTGTGACAGTTAGCGGGGAAATGTATGGAACTCATTCCCTGGCCTCTGCACGCGCATCAACCGTGCCTCAGCCAGAGGCGAGTGGGATACAAAACAACCCCTGTTGCGATAATATGCTCCGGTGCCCTTGTCTACGGACTCACGCATTGCAGCTGGAGAGTACTCGTACTCTTCCCAGGCGAGAAGTGCCCAGACATTGAGGGTATAATTTTGTTTTGCGCACACGGATACGCCCGGATGAATTGCCATATACTCAAGTATTTTTCCACCCTGTGTCCTGGTACCTTTTGCTGGGACGAGTGCAAGTAGAGAGAATGAAACCCGGTTCCAGTCCAGTTCTCCAGATTGTAAAAATTGGAAGAAGCCAGCGGTAAACTGGGATATTTGCCTATGGCCTGATTCTTTCTCCCTTCATAGCCGAATATCCTATCGATACAATGCGACCTGGCATATCTTCCGAGGTGCCGCAAACAACTTGAGCAATACGGTGAGGCGAAACCTGGTCTCACTTTTTTAAGACATGATGTGAGTGGTGCGGTGCCACGCTGAATACTAAAATCAGCCAGACCTGGTAATATCTCTTAGCGACCTGGTTCACGGAAAGCCACCTCCAGCATTATGAGAGATCCCCACATACCGGTCTAAGGCGAAACCCCTTTGAAGTCAGGTGACGATAATACGGGAACCGATAACGCAAGTCAGATCTGGTTGGACCGTTTAAGCTTGGCTCTCGGCTCCGGTAGAGAAAATCCCAAAAGTTCCTGTGTCACACCCGGCATTCGTTCCCCTCCCGATAGATAGCCGCAGGGTGTGATAAGGGGAAGCAGGGGTGGGGCAAATTAAAGATTGGGACTGAGTGACATTGATGCCCGTGTTGCAACTACGGCTTTTGGTTGTCGCACAATGCCAATCATTAATTTGCATCTAAGTAGAGTGGAACTCGAGTATTACCTTGCTAAAAGCCACATGCCGGTAGGCTTTTTTTCATATGGCCCACCCTCTCCAAGGGGTGTCCATGGCAATTACTCTTCTTTGGGTCAATCAGCCATAGCTCTCAGGCTTTGCTGACCACGGACAAGAATATGTGGCTCTCGCGTCTGCAGCGCGCTGCTTAATTACCGGCACCCTTAGACCCCGAATCCCATGCTTGCAGGCTGGATAATATCAAGAGCAGCAGCTATTAATGCCCTATTTATCACTAAACGAAAGCCCGGTATAAGAGGCATTGAGGCTCCTGGAAATGGATCCTTTATCGTATAAAATGCATCGCACAGCCTTGAGCTACCCTGTTTGGGATATAACCTAAGGATTACGTTTCCATGGACCCCTGGCTATAAGTCATAATTGGCCTGATCTTGTACGCCCACCTTAATTATACGTGGGCAAACGAATTCCTCCAGCAAGGACTCTTCACTGATCCAAGCACTGCTCAAGAGCCGGCAGTATCGCTGGCTGCATAACCTGTCTTGCCTGGTGAAATTAGATCTTACCCGGGATATACACTGCCAGTCCTAATTTTTATCAATCGCATACTGTAGATATCCAAGGATAACACTAAAGCCTGCTCGCTGTGTTACAATAAGCAGCCGAAAATAAATCATCGGTCTTAATCCTCATGGGAGCTTTATCCAAGGCTGTTGATATTAATGTTCCTTCAGTGAGCCAAGGCGGAATTTCGACTCTGAGGTGGTTATTTACATTCCAGGTAATGTGTGAGAGGTACCCTCCGGTACCGTATCGCACACGATAGATACTGGAGCGTAAGGTGTCTGATCTGGCTCGTGGGTTTTTTTTGGGATTATTTCTCCATTGCTTGCTTTAGAAGAGCGAATAATATTTCATGATGGAATTTGCCGAGCTGGAAATGTGGATTGCGTGGCTTATGGAAATAAAGAGAAGGACGCGTCATACTGTAGATGTTGTTTGCTCGATAGGGATGGTTGCTTGCTAGATTATGCGGCTTGTGTAATGGAGCCTATTTGAGGGGATGGCTTTTTCACTGTTTCTCTAGGCTGGGTATTGATCAAGGGTATTGGAAGATATTGTAGCATTACTTAAGAACATTACCGGCCTAGCAGTGGGACAACTATCACCGGTTAGTGTTACTTTAAGTTGGGTTTTAGATGTTTGGGATTTCTTGGCACTAATGCATTTAGATTATTGGGTATTGAGTTGATTGTGGCTGGTGGTTTGTGACCGGAGATCTTTGTTCATAGTGTGCATTGATATTCTCCTACCTGTAGGGTGCAAGAAAGTAGCTCTACTCGAGTACTAGCCTTCGGTAGTCAGTTTTCGGTAGGCAAATTTCAGCTGTATCATAGTGTAGGAGTACTGTACGATAACGGCAGACAGTATTTTGCACCAAACTCCTCGATTCCAGGTAGCCGCGTGCTCTCCTCTGAGATCAAAGTCCGGGCTCGTTGTGTAACCGTAACCATCAGGTGAACCATCATTGACCCCATTGACAACATCTAATCATAACTCTAAAGAAGGGAAATGGACTAAAGAAAAGAAAGGAAAGAAAGTAGATGATATATGTAGCGGGCTAAAATCAGGAAGAGCGAACTTTATCAAAACCTAGTTAAATACATCCAAATCGACAAAAGCCTTGGCAACACCAATCCTACACTCGGTAATTATTAATAAGGTGGGAATATGCGTGGTAACGCCCGCGAAAGGGTGCAAATGAGAAAGGATAAGGAACAAATGAAGGGGGCAAGGAGGAAACGCCGGTTGAGCGCGAACGAGGGGGTTGATGGGGTGCTGTTTGAATGGGTATTAGTTTTTCTTGGAGGGCATAAGTGCTTTATGGGAGACATGGAAGGGAGTTGAGCCAGCACGGATAGTTTTGTTGAGGAGAGGGAGCTATCTGCGAAGTTGGGGACGTGGCCCTTGAGGTCAGACACCCCTACCCTGTCATGGTGGCGAGCTGGGGTATTGGGGTCTGTAGCGGCGATACTGGGGTCATGACTTCCGGATTACATGTCCACGGCACACTCATCCCCATACCCAACGGGCGGCGGTGTGAGTGAGTGAGTGTGTCTAGGCTCGACGATTTGTTGTGTAGGGATTGATATAGTTCCGTGAGGTCTTCGCGGTCTCTTCAGGTTCAAAAATATTGTTCACATTTCGTACAAGGAAATTCTCGTTTTCTAATTCCAAGAGTCTATCTACAACTTATTCCTAATACTTACAAGATTAACTAAAAACCAATTTCAAGTTATTATCAGACGAATAGTAATTGAATCATGAATTATCACTTTTGTGTTTCAACAAAGCGCAGGTGGGAATATGTGGCTTCTCAGGATCTAATTACTTGCGGTTGACCACATCGGATGCCACTAGTAGATGAATGTGGAGATGGAAGTGTCACTAGTGCGTCATGTTAGGAGAGTGGTCGATATGGTATAGGACACAGTGTCCGGTGTGACTGCTAAGTCCATTGTGTATATTAGTAGCTCTTTCCTGCACGAGATGGGAAAAAGGAATGTAGTGGTGGGCTTCCCTTTTTCACCGAGATTCAAGCATATGTTACAGAAGCATAAGTTAACCCCCAATGGCCTCTTTGGTTGTTTCAGTTCAGGACCATTCCATTGTGAAAAGGGTTGACCAATACAAACGTTGTTGCTAATTTGGCATAGTTCGCACCCAGAGAAACATGTTTAAATCAATGGTCAAAGTGTCGCCCCTAAACAGCGATTCATTTCACTCCTTTCGGAACGAAAGGGAAACGGTCATCTGTATGAGACAACAGAATGAAACAGCAACCAAACATGCACTCAGAATTATAGCATGTTGTCCTTATACCTACTTATGCTGTAGCATCATGCTCGAACCTTCCATCACCACTCACACCTACCATAGCTCTTATTATTAAACCACCATTTTGCCTATCAATAAATGTACAGTATGCACTTCTTCTCTCCATCTTCTTTCCCCCTTCTAGTCGTGAGGCCCACTCGACAATCGCGAACATGACATCTTAGCACAGTAGAGTAGAGTAGACATGGATCAAGGGTCCTGGAAATGTTCCCCTATCTAGGGATCTTGCTCAAGGAAACAAGGGAGGAATGGAGTCAATGGGTTGAATAGGCTCCTGCTGGCGGAAGCTAATGTGGGTAATGTATGTTGGTGGAGCGGATATATGTGGCCGACCTAAGGTTATATTCTAAGATCTGAATGATTTTTTTAATAAATGGTTGAGGCTATTCTTTAACTTGGGATAGTTGGTCTATCTCTACCGTTTTATTTTCAACACATTATGCTCCTCTGTTTTCTAGCTTGGGGTTCCTGAGTTGTCCTAGTAGTATTCTTAGATAGCCTTGGCAGTTGGATCAACTAAAACATATTCATGACTATAGGTGTAACGACCCTACAGATAGGTAGCTACAGTGGACTATACTCAAGCCCGTATGGCATACCAAGTGGTAACCATATTGAGGATAGGCCAGTATACTTAGGGGGTGTTTGGCACACCAATTCTGATTTGAAATCGTGATTTGAGATTAGGTCTTGGCAGATTTAACTCCAATTATTACTACAGTAATGCTCTGTTTTTGTAGATTTGGTAGTAATAATTGGAGTTAAATCCGCCAAGATCTGATCTCAAATCACGATTTCAAATCAGAATTGGCGTGCCAAACACCCCCTTAGTATACTACCGGTAGACATGAGTTGGTACAAGTGTCTACAAAGTGACTTGGTGACATAGGGTTAGACAGGGTAACCTAGGTAGGCCAAAGTTACCCTACTAGGCAGGGTAACCTTCGGAGAGTATGTTCGCATAAAACAAAGGACCCATAGTAAACGTTGCACGGGTCTCCGGGGCAACATTATATGTGGTCGCGCGGACTCCCGAAGGAAATAAAGGCATGGAGGGGTGAAGTTACCCTACCTTAGAAACATGATTACCCTACCGTGGGACCCCAGTTACCCTACTGAGGTACCCCAGTTACCCTACTGAGGTACCCCAGTCACCCTACCTTCACCGACAAAGTCATCTGCGGACTTAGGGGGAAGTTATCCCACTATAGTGGGGCTCTTAGATGTTCAAAGGGCCGCTTCGTATGGCACGAAACGGGCTACTGACGGTGCAGGAGTGGTCCGAACCTCCTGTAACTTTCAGGGAATATTCCTAACACCCCCCTGCGGCCCCAGCGTTGGGACGGTGCGACAGCACTGTACGGCTGTGTAGTTGTGTGCTTCCTAGTAAAGTGAGATCCATAGGAACACTCCCACAACACCATATGAGTTGTGGCCGTCCAACCGACCAGAAGCTGTTCGCAGGATATATAAGGGGTGTGAGGGTGACCGCCTCCTGGGGCGCCACCTGGATAACACCTGGGAACCACCTACGGGCATACTTTGACCTCCGGGTAGTTGTATGGTTAACAGTAGAGGGCTTGGGGCTGACCGGGGAAGCTGCAAGGCTTCCAGGACAACCACCCCAAAGCCAGTCCCAGGCTACCCCGTGAACTGTAGCATTACCATGGGTTATTAGTGGACTCTAGAGGTGTGAGTCTTGTCACGATTTGAGAAGGTCCCGCATGGTTGACTGTGGGTAGCGCCCATGCAGTCAAGCAGCAGGAGATTTCTTATCAAGGGAGCAGTCAGGTTTAGAAGCTTAGTATAGCCAAGTAGATTTGCCGATAGACTGCGTAGCTTGTATAGACGAAACCACCGCTGGGCCAGTGAGTCCCAATGGATATTATCTCTACGGTGGGCATGTCAGTCGGCCACTGATATGCTACCGATAGGAAAGAGTTTTTGCTCATGCAGATGTAGTTGGAGAGACATCACCAGAAGCACTTGCTATTTGTGGAGATAGTTAATATCCGAGCGGTCCGACTGCCTCCGAGTGGTAGCTCACTCTAGGCAGGTGAGTGGGAGAGCCCTGAGCTGAGCAGGGTGCTCGCGAAAGGTCAGAATGGTTGACAGGTGTCCTCTGGCTTTACATTATTCTACTTAACTAAAAGCGAGAGACACCGTATTCTGATAACCAACGATCCTCGAGAGAACTTATTGACTGAAGCTTTCAGGCTTAATAATATTAAGTTTTACCGCTTGATTCTACTTTGAATTATCTTTATCTTTATTTTGATCCTTACTTCTACTTTGAGTCTTCGGTGCGGTCGCAATCTTAGGATCCGTCTTCCTAGAGAGTGCCCCCATTACAATAGGCACCCTGAAACAAGTTCAGACACAGCATGCACGCAGAAGAGGAGGGGCTGGGGAAAGGGAGTGACAAAAAAGGATTGGGAATTCAAGAGAGAGATTTCTTAGAACACAAAGTCTTGAGCTGCGATTATTTTTACTTGGGACAACTTTGTGGTATTTTTTCTTTATTTTTAGTAATGGTGGAGTTGGTGGGAGAGTGTTGTGATGGGTTAAGTTTTTCCCTCTTGGTTGATCAGCGGTTAACCTTGCCTATGGACAGTACAATACCTGTTAGTGGTTGGTTTGTGGAAGATGAGAGCTCCCCATGAGTTTGTGGCCAGCTGTCACAAATCGTGACTAAGCAAGGCAGATTTCACATGACTCATACTTATGAGTCATAAGGTATGTTGGATTTCATGCTATGATGTCACTTGACTCATAGTTCTCACACTATGACGTCACTTGACTCATAGTTCTCACACTATGACGTCACTTGACTCATAGTTCTCACACTATGACGTCACTTGACTCATAGTTCTCACACTATGACGTCACTTGACTCATAGTTCTTACATGACTACGCACTCGCGAGTCATTGTTATATTATGATTGGTTGATTGTTTCATGACTCACGATTGTGACCTCATATGATGTAATGACTTTCGCACATGACTCATATTATGAGTCATGGGTTTTGCGGATGTGATTCATTTGAACACATGACTTGGTTTATGAGTTTTGATTGGTTAACGGAATGTTGCGCGATGACTCATATGAGTCATCGATGGATTTCGCGCTATGACTCACTACGAGTCATAGAGGTTTATGTAGCGCGAGGAGATGAGTCACCAGGGTTAGGGGTGTGAGAAGATGCCTATATAAGGCGCTGGGTTCCGACCAAGGGATAGGCCACGAACCATCTCTCCTCCACCTCCGGCGATTGAAATCTCAACACCACGGGAAATCATCGTCACTTTCCCCCACCCACCTCTCTTCCCCCATCATGGCTTCTGCCTAGGGGTTGACGTTAAGCCATC
>Ga0307517_10001923_pt1 | contig 33987 bp, 16 predicted proteins | sample 23_EM_MG_FD_194515 | JGI IMG/M metagenome (GOLD analysis project Ga0307517, IMG submission 194515) | Populus trichocarpa ectomycorrhiza microbial communities from riparian zone in the Pacific Northwest, United States - 23_EM | ecosystem: Host-associated > Plants > Roots > Unclassified | place... | reverse complement strand
TAATAGTGTGTTGATTTCAAGATTTTATCTACAAACAATACACAAAACAAAGAACACAACAAAAATAATTATAATTAAAATAAAATAAAAGGTACAAAAATACAAAGATAAAGAAAGGAGAATCATACCTTTTAATATGTTGAAAACTACAATCAAAACAATAAAAATACAATGAGAAACACAAAGGATTTGCATGAGGAGAAGAGAAGATGAATGAGAAGGATTTGAGAAAAAATGAACCACGGAGGGGGGGTGGGTTTTATACTGCAATGTTACCGACAGAATTACCGACGGAACATAGAATAATATTTTCTTAGGTGGTGGCATTAAATTCCGTTGGTAATTTCTGTTTGTATTTTTTGAATTTCGCACTAAAATTTTGAAAATCCCTCCAGATTTTTCAAAGTCCGTCGGCACATCCGTCGGTAAATAGGTGTCAGAGCACGCGCGCATTGGATTTGCCGCTTCCGTCGATAAATATGCCGACCGACCTGGCAATCTGAAAGTCGCACGTATTGGAATTTGCACCGTCGTCAGTGCTTCCGTGGGGAAACGTGTAAGTGATTGTGGCATGGGCTGTAATTTTTTGCAACTCTCGGTAAAATACCGACGAGACAGATTCCGTCGGTATCGATGTCGGTATTTGTGTCAAACTTTTGCATGTTTTGTTTGTATTGCCTATCTATCCTCTTGCATAAACGCTTAAATTGCAAACTTACAGCACACACAACACAATAATAAGAGCAAACAATTATAAAATAAATATTTCATGTTCCAAAATATCATCCATAATATTACATTATAAAAAAAAGGCTTTACACTTTCGTGTTCTAATCATATTTAGTCAGAATTTTCATCTTCATCCCTAATTGAATTGTTATCAGTTTCATCGCTCTCTTCAATGTGGTTGTCATCTTCTTCATCAACATTCTCTAGTCCACTAGAGCTCAAAATAACATTCAACTCATCTGCGTCAATATCAACAATACTATCATCGAAGGAGTAACTCGGTATGGTTCAACCAACTCACTAGCTTGAAAAACTTCATCTATCACACTTGTGTCTTCGTTCTCATCCTGAACAACCTCGACACGACCCCTGGGTTTGGTTTTTAAAATGGATAACCAATTAACTCTTGATTGGTCCTTTCTAAAGAAAGGGGTATATGTGTAATAAACTTGTTGGCATTGCTTTGCGAAAACAAAGCAATCATTTACGTTACGGAGTCTACCTTTTGAGTTGATTTCAACGAGACCATAGTGAGGATCTACTCTGATTTCTCTGTCAGTTGTGTCATACCAATAACATTTGAATAAAAACACTCTATTTTGCTCGCTATAATATTGCAGTTCGACAACCTCTTCTAATCTACCATTGTAATCAACTTCAAACTCACTAGAAGTCGATCCTTTAATACAAACACCGTTGTTGTATGTCTTTCTTTCATGCTCGTATTCTTCAGTATGAAAGACATATCCATTGAAAAAATACTCGTTATAACACTTGACTTTTCTTTCAGGGCCCAGGCTTAGTAAAGACTGTGAAATAGCAGCACTACCTCCCATTAGATAAACCTTGTATATCAAATACAACAATAATCAATAAACGAATATTCTATAATATCGACGTACAGTTACCTTGCAAGAGATAATGAGTTTGTGATAGGACTTACATGTGTTCTAAACCACGTGGCAAATTGTTCATCTTGTAATTGAAAGATTTAGGATTCGGTCAGCTCTGAGTTATTGGACAGTAAATATATTTGATTTTGCCTGCAAAGTTGTTCCAAATTATATGAGTTTATGATATCACAATATATAAATAGTACACTCTTGACAAAGTTTAAGTAGTACATCTACTTACTTAATAAAAGGTCTCAACTCATCACAGTTAAATAAGATATAATTATGTGCTTGTCTGAACTCTATTTCAGACAAATATCTTCCCTTTATGACATTTTTTAGTGTGGGTCGTTCAGGATTGGAGAATAATGTCAAGTTCTCACTTAAAGGCACTTCACTACCATCATCATGCCGTGGAACACGGTTGATCCTCGTTCTCAAATAAGGTTTGAAATAGTATGAGATAAATGTTGAGATTTCCTCAACAATATAGGCCTCACATATTGACGCCTCAACATGCGCCTTGTTCTTAACATTTTTTTTTAAGATTGAACAAGTACCTTCATATATAGAATTATACAAAAATTATCAATTAAAAAAAAACAATGAAAAAACGTTTAATTATGAATTACATTGCAACTGTAATATCTAACCTCTCGAATGGATACATCCATCTGTACTGGACCGGTCCTCCAACTTTTACCTCAAACGGTAAATGTACGGGTAGATGCTCCATTGAGCCAAATAATGATGGAGGGAATATCATCTCAAGTTTGCATATTGTCTCGACTATATTCGTTTCAAGCCTTTCAATGTGATCAACATTTAACTTGCTGGAGGATATATCTCTAAAGAAATGACTGATCTCCATGAGCGCTCCCTTATCTCTTTTGGCAACAAATCACGAAAAGCTAATGGAATGAGTGTTTGCATAAACACGTGGCAGTCATGACTCTTCATTCCATATAATCTGCATTCCTCCGTAATAACCAATCTTGATATGTTTGAGGCATGTCCATCGGGAAAACACATACTCTTAAGCCATTTATAGACTAGTAGTTGTGCGTTTTTCTCTAACACATCCATATTTTTACGAACCGTGACCCATCACAAACCAACTCCATATTTTTATAGTTACAGAACAACGTTAAATCCAATCTAGCCTTGATGTTGTCCTTTGTCTTCCCCTTCACATCCATGACTGTTGCGATGTCGCGGTCGCACAAATTAATTACCCTAGCTTCAAACACAACACACAAGATAATATAGAGCAAGCAAGGGGTCGATCCCACGAGGAATGTTCAAGTCAGATTTTTATGCTAGACGTTATGCAATTTAGGGGGGTTTGGACGTTATCTAGGCTAAAGCAAAAGAAAACAGAAAACTATCAAACAAAATTTAATAAAATCAAAAAATTATCAAGAGAACAAACCTTGGTCGCAAGCACACATTCACCTACATAAATCAGAACTGATTATGGAAACAAAACATCAATTTATATTCTGAATATTTATCTCTTCTTAACATTGGTTAGTTAACGGATCCGTCGTATAACTAACCCTAACCATCAAATAACCACAGTGTCCTGACTAATAATTTAATTCAATGGCAGCCTTAAGAACTAGATAAGTTGATTAATCAAGAAAACATAACTGTCCGCAGTCTATGTTTGATTTGATTGAATGTTCTTTCTAAGATTAATAACGTAGATCCACCATAATTATTAAACTCAGTTGCTTCACAAGTTCATATACCACAACTCCGGTTTTGATATCAAACTTAGCAATAGATTGTCTATAATAATAACTTAGAGTCCGCTCTAGGAATTAAAATAAACAATCATAGGAAAAATAAGCATAGGATAACAAACATGTTCATCACATAAATTAAAAAGAAAAGGTAAAATAAATCTCACAGTTCTTGAAATCTGAAGGTTTCCGTGTCCTTGCAACCAAGAAAAAGTGTTTAGCCTTGCATGTTTGTTGAAAAACTAATAAAAAAAAAGGAAGAATACATGATTTAGGGTTTCTTAGAGGAAGGGGGCATTTTTCTCTTCTTGGCTGGCTGCCCCCCTTCTCTTCTCTCATTCTTTTTATATCCTATGAAACCTTAGTCTCTATTTTACAAAATAATCCTCCCTTAAGTAGATTGTTTACATTTAAATACTTCAATAACTATTTTCCTAAAAAAAAAGAAATAGTCTTGCATGAAATCTTGAAGCTTTGACTTAGAGGAGCTAAATTTCTGAAATAAAAACTTGGATATCGGTTTAGATGCTTCAGAACGTAATTTGGACTCGTTTCTTCACGAAACCTGTTTGCTGGCAGAATTCAGTTGTCATCTTTGAAAAATCATATCTCCCTCATATGACATCTTTTTTGGCTGAAAGTTGGAGTGTTTATATGAATTTGAGTCAGGAATCCAAAACAATTGAGTTTGCATCAATTGGACTTCTGTAGCTCCAGATATGCAAGTAGGAATGACCGAAGGTCAACATTAGCAGATTGCGAGATTTGACTTTGAAAGCTGCGATTTCCATGCTCTTCCTTATTTTATTTTCTTGCCTTAGATGTATAGAAAGGTATGGATGTTAGCTTTTTAATGCCACTGGAATCATTTTATTTTAACCTCTAGAGCTCATGCTCTGCACAAAACATCGACTGAAGGTCAAATCTGCCAATTACCTCCAATTTACTCATTTTTGCATCTTTCATCCAAAAGTGCCTTCAAAACATAAAACAAAGAATATCAAGGCATTTTATATATAAAACATAGGCAAAACACTAGTTAAATATGGGTGAAACTATTGAATAATATGGTTGCATCAATGACGATGTTGAAAATGTTCTCAAACACGTTCTTTTTAATGTGCATGATGTCAAGGTTATGGCGGAGAAGATTGATCTTCCAATAAGGAAGCTCCCAAAAGATACTTTGCTTTACCTAATTATAGGTCAAACCAAAATCAGGAAACTTCTGCTTACCTGATTGGAGACCAAACACAATGTCACCGTACTCTGATACAACATCATGCAATTCTTCACCTGAAAGATGCGGGGGTGCAACATCCTTTTCAACTCTGCTAACAAAGAAATCCTTTATGTTCTTTCTATACCTATGATTCGGTGGCAAGAAACGACAGTGACAGTAAAAAAAAAAGCTTTACCTCCATTTGTTAGCGTGAATGCTTTGTTGTTTTTCATACAGTATGGAGATGCTAGTTTTCTATGTGTGCTCCAACCAGAAACCATTCCATAAGCTGGGAAATCATTGATAGTCCACATCAAAGTCGCTCTCATAACAAAATTTTGTTTCCTTGAGATATCATAAGTCAAAGCTCTAAAGGACCACAACTGCGTCAACTCATCAATCAACGGTTGAAGACAAACATCTATATTCCGCCTCGGACTACTCGGACCTGGTATGATCATAGATAAAAACATGAACTCCGACCTCATACACATCCCCGGTGGCAAGTTATTAACCGTCAGTATGACCGGTCAACAAGAATAAGGAGCAGCAAATGACCCGAATGGGTTGAATCCGTCTGTACACAACCCAAGACGCACGTTCATTGATTCAGCTAAAAAGCGAGGATGCACACTGTTAAAGTGTCTCCATGCTTCTCCGTCATAAGGATGCATCATCACTCCATCAACCGTATGATGTGATTGGTGCCATGTCATGTGCTCAGCAGTCCTTGGTGACATGAATAACCTGTGTAGTCTAGGTGTGATTGGGAAGTATTTAAGTTTTTTATATGCCACGAGAGTCTTTTCCCTGTCAGTTATGGGTTTGTAATAGGAATACCCACATGTCATGCACTTGGTTAGCTCAGCATTTTCAAGGTAGTATAACATGCAAAAGTTAGGGCACATGTCAATTTTCTAGTATCCTAAACCGAGGGGTTTCATCATGGACTTTACAGCATAGAAGTTCTCTTTTAGTCTGTTCCCTTCAGGTAAAATGCTTCTTGCCCATTCGATAATTTTGTCATAATCAGCCTCACTCAACCTATGATCTGACTTGATGGTGAACACTTGTGCTACGGCCGATAATTTATTGTGATTCGTGTAGCCATCCCATAATGGTTCGTCAGAATCTTTCAACAGATGAAAAAACCTTGTTGCATCTGCATTAGGTTCTTCTTCTACGATTAGACATTGACTGACATTACCTTCATTCATTCTCATTGCATCCATAATCATATTTATGTAAGGATTACTATTGTCATTTACAACGTAATGCACGTTGCTAGGACTAGAAGTTGACCCAACCACCCTTTCTACCATGCTCATTACTATTGTCATTTACAACGTAATGCACGTTCCTAGGACTAGAAGTTGACCCAACCACCCTTTCTACCATGCTCTCATTAGGAACAAATAGTTCTCTGTGTGCATACCAATACAGGTAATCCTCCATGAACCCTTTGGTTAGAAGATGCATCGTTACAACATCTTGATACAGAAACTTTTTATTTTTACACTTTCTGCATTGACACTTAATACTGCCATCAGTAAAAAATTTCGGAATAGATGTTGCGAAATTAATAAAACCCTGAACCTCGTTACAATAATCCATCCTCCACAATTCTTGGGGTGAGTCCCAATACATCCATGAACAATCATCCATGACTTTTATCGAACCTCTATAAAATTATGACGACAACATGTATTAATTAACTATGTGTTACGTAAATAAATTTGCAAAAATATTGGTTTGCCCCGACATTATCCAACAAACTAAAAAAACACTTATGTTAAATATTCATTATCAATTATCAATTATCAACGTCCATATAAATTTATACATATATAAATTTATAGAAATCACACCTCTGCAATAGAATTGATAAAAATTAAAACAGACCCGTTAAACAAGCTATTATTTATTTCATCACAACACATCTAATTCGGTGGAATTCAAACAAAGTTTCAATAATTTACCAACAAATACAATTTGACAAAATCTAAAACAAACTATAACAACTACAAAATTATACATTCATACTACAAGTTTCTTTGACAAATAACAATCAAACAAGTACATATGTAAACAAAATACATATACTAAAAAAATAATAAAAAATAATAAAATTGACATTTAGATGTTAAAATTAAAAATGATAGATTTACTTACAAAAAATGTTAAAATCCACAATAAATTGCTTGGAGAACAGATGTTGTGACCATGTACAAAAGTATAAGAAACTTGAGTGTTTTTGTTTAGAAGATGGGGAGAGTTAGGATGGGTGGTTGGTTGCAGTTTGGGAGGGGAGAGTAGGGATGGGGAAGAAGAAGGAGAAATGGAGGAAGAGAGAGTCGGCATGGGGGGTATATATTGGCTTTTACCGATGGAATCACCGACGGACACGTCCCGTTGGTAAGTCTGCCGGTGAATGTGCCACGTCACTGTACGAAGATCCCGGTTTGAATCCCTCGATCATTCCGTCGGTAAAATCGTCTGAAAAAAATCCACGTCATCATACCGTTGCAACTTTTTAAAAAGCTATATATTCCGTCGGCAATACAATCGGTATATACCGACGAAATAATTCTGTCGGTATATACTGACGAATTCTATGCCGTCAGTAATTATTACAGACAGTAAAGGTCTGTCGGTATATACCGACATAATTAGAGACAGAATTATATCCGTCGGTAAAAATTACCGACAAAAAAATTTCATCGGTAATTCCGTTGGTTTTCGCCGATTTTCTGGTAGTGTTATATGATCTTTTTAAAAAATTGCATGCTTATAATATCTTGCATATTCATATTTTATCCAAAAATAATCTTGAAAAGCCTAAAACAACAAAAATTTCTAAAAAAAGTCTGCAAAACATAATAAAACTTAGAAAATCTTGAATTTCTTTTTGAAAAAACTAGAAAAAAAAATTAATTAATATTAACTTGTAAAATCTAAGATATGAAAAAAATCCATAAAGCCTCGTAAATAGAAAAAGCATCTATGATAATGAAATTAATTATACAGTATATGAGTTTTTCAAAAAATTTATTAGTTACCACTTTTTTAATATTTTATGGGGTTTCTGAACCAAGATTTTTCTTGTGAGTCCTTATTCGAACAAAACATCAACCAACTATTTTGATTCTATTTTTTTTTTAGTTCTAGCAACCAACTCGTTTGCTAGAACTAAGAGTGATATATATATATATTAAAAATTAAGATTTGTGTTATCATTTTTTATTGTTTGAGGTAGCAGCTCGCTATAAATCTATTTATCTTGACAAAACATTTTATTTATATAAAAAAATAGAATTAATGGTTTTATCATTTTAAAATTTTTAATATATCAACATGATAGGCTTTTAATTCTGGTCATTCTGGTCAAATCTAAATGGACTTAATAAACAAATTATTAAGTCCACCTACAACAAAAATATACTTGAAAATATGTTAACATTAAAGTATTATCTTTTTATAAAGATACTAGAAAGATAAAAAAAAAATGTATATTTATTTTCTTTCTTTTAATAAAAAAATGCTCAGACAAACATTTTTGTTTTGTTTTTATTTTTTATCATGCTAAAACATGCAAGTCTTTGGCTTGGCCGTATAAAAGTTTAAAAGAACTTGATGTTATAAAACAAAATAGAAAAACCACGTTGCTAAATAAGGTCATGTCCCCGCACCTTCCTTTACCATGCTATATCTTAAACAGCAGCAGTTGCTCTTTTATCTCAAAGCCACGTGTTTTATCTCTAATTAGAATATTATCACACACTCCGTGGTGAGTTAAAAATATTTTTTAAAATGTGAAAATAATATTAGAAGTATAAAAAATATTTTAAGTATCTTGAATCTCGATATATATCAAATTTAATAAACTTGAATTTAACAGCTATGCCAGACCCAAAATAATTGGGTTTGATAGTCAATCCAAACCCAAGTCTCTTGGGTCTGGCGATCACGTCAGAGCCAATAATCTTGGGTCTGGTTTGGGCGTCAGACCCAAGGATTTAGGTATGACATGGACGCCAAACCCAAGGCTATTGGCTAATACTCTTGGCTCTGGCATGACCGCAAGACCCAATGCTAATTAGGTCTAGTTTGGCTGCTAGACTAAATGCTCATCTGACTTGGCCGCAAGACCCAAGGCTCCACCAAACCCACGAGCATATAAAAAATTAAATAATAATAATAATAATTTCAATTTAAGTTACTTCAAGAATAATTTTAAGAGAATTAGATCTGACTTGGCTGCCAAACTCAATACTCATGGGTCTAGATTGACTGTCATACCCAAGTCTCTTGAGCCTCGCTTAACCGCCAGACCCAATGCTCTAGGGTCTTGCTTTGCTGTCAGACCCAAGACTCTTCAGTTTGGCTTGATCACAAGACCTAAGAGCCTATAAAAATAAAAAATATTAATTAGTATTTCTGTTTAGGTTACTTCAATTATAGTTTAAATGTTGTTTTATAAAAAATAAAAATAATTTATAAAACAAACTAATTAGGATTTCTGTTTATGATACTTTAAGGATATTTAAATTTTTTTAATATAAAAACTAGAAAACATTTATAAAAAAATTTTATTTAGAATACTTCAAGAGTAGTTTAAATGTTTTTTTTTAAAAAAAAAAAAAAACAATAATTAACATTTCTATTTATGATACTTCAAATATAATTTAAATGTTTTTTATAAAAAAAAATAGAAAACATTTATAAAAAAATTTATTTATAATACTTCAAGGATTGCTTTAATATTTTTTATAGAAAAAATAAAAAAAAACAAGTAATTAACATTTTTATTTATGATACTTCAAGGATAATTTAAATATTTTTATATAAAAACAATTAATTAGAATTTTTATTTAGGATACTTCAAAGATAGTTTAAAAGATTTTTTAGAAAAAATAGTTATAAAAACAATAATTATCATTTTTATTTAGGATAATTTTAATGGTAGTTTAATTTTTTTTTTATAAAAAATAAAAAAAATTAAAAACAATAATTAGAATTTCTATTTAGGATATTTCAAGATAATTTAAATGGTTTTTTTATATAAAATATATAAAAAATATTAATTACTATTTTGATTTATAATACTTCAAGTGTAATTTAAATGTTTTTTTTTATAATTATTCACACCTATATCCTATAATTATAATTATTCACTATTCTGAAGTCACGGGTGCAGGTTATTCGCTTGCCTTTTTTATTTTTTAAAAAAGAAAAACTTTCTCTATTATGCCTTTTTCTTTGTGCTAACAAGAACGAAATCCTAATCCTACGGATTGATGGTTGCTGGGAGTACAAAAGAATTTGAAGCTCTCTCGTTCTCTCCTTTTTATTTTTTTTATTTTTGGTTATTCGCTAGAATTTGTGTTTATAATATACGAATTTTATAGCATATAAAAAATAAAATTCCGAACAAACTTATTTTTATTTTTAAATTTGAATAAATTTTAAAATTAAATTTAAAAATGAATAACTAAAATTATGAAGTCCTTTTCTAAGGTAAGATTATGAAAAAATAACAAAAATATATTATAGTCTCTATTTTTTTTTTACAAGTGGATAAATCACTCTTTTGATCAAAATTAGTCCTTGATTTTTTAATTCTAAATTTAACCCTCCTTTAAAAGTTAAAATAAAAGCAATTGAGATCAAAATTAGGTTATATAAAAAATGTTTGAGACATTAATGTACAAGACCTCTTTTTCCATTGCACTACATTTTAATAATTAAAAAAGAAGATAAAATCAATTTCATAAATTCTAAACTTTTCAAAGATATGAATTTTAAAATCAAGTCAATGGTGGGAGGTATCATTCTAGTTTTTGTTTTAAAAACGTAAGAGGTTGATAATTTTTTGTCAAAATTCAAATGCAATCAAATTAATATAATTTGTTGGTTTAGATTATTTTTTTCAAGAAGTAAAAATTCAATATAAAGAAGTTTTCTATTTTGTTTCCAAAAATTTGAAAATAAAATGAAAATATAATTGACAGCAAACTCCCCCTTGTCTACTAATAATATATTAAAAAATCATGTAAAGAATTTGTGTGCAAATTATGAATGGTGTTATATAAATGATTTATTTGCCATATAAATGATTTATCATTTTACTGATTATCTTTTCCTGTGATATCAAATTCGAGCCATGTGGTTGCTAATATGATGATCATTGGAGATTTACATAGTCGTTAACTTTAGAGCCCGTGAGATTAATCGAGATGAGTACAAACTGACTCGAACATCAACGTTAATATAAAAAAAAATTAAATCGATTACTCTTTTATCATTAAAGTAATCAAGATTTTGTTTGCTTCAATTTTTTTTCTTTTTTCTGTAGATGTAATCCTCTTGTATTTATCTTTGGTATCCATGTGAGGCAATGAACCCTACTTTTTATACAGCTTTCATCAATGAGATTTTCTATTTTTCTTTAAAAAATCATCACATTAAATTTTTATTAGAGCTAGTAAGATTTTCTTTGTACAATTTATTCAAATTATTAACTACAACATCTTCAATAGATTTTTTCTCTTAATAAAACACTTTTTTTTCTTGTCATAATCACAACAACAATCAACTATAATGAATCTCAATTCATTATCCTGACATAATAATTTTTTTCAAAAAAAATAGATAATATTGGCTTAGGTGCATGTGCATTAATGTTGTTCCGAAGAACTTTTTAATAATGTTTTCAACCCAGCCTGACTAGTCACATTCTAACTCTCTAATCTAGGCTTTGTTTGTTTGGTGAAAAGTGATTTTTTAAAAATTAATTTTTAAATTTTTTTGTGTTTATTTGCCATTAGAAAAATTGATTAACAGAAATCACTTTCTAATCAAAGGAAAATTTGACTTGGTTTTCAGGAAAGTGTTTTCCTTATATTTTAGACGGAAAATATTTTTCAAAAGTTGTGAAAAATTTAGAAATATCATATTATTTACTGATTATAACAAATTTGATCTTCAAACTTTTGATTGCTATATATTATATTTTGAATCTTTTTTTTTTCAATTTCACCCCTTAGAATTTAATTTAATTTGATTTTTATATTAACTTTGGTCCTCATTTTTTTTTATTGTTATTTGCTTTTCTCTTATTATTTTTTAATTGAAATTTTTTATCTATCAAATCTGGTCTTCATTCTTTTGATTGTTACTTATTTTATTTGAAATAATTTATGAAATTGTAATTATTATTATTTTAATTTCATCATCTTTCATTTTTTTTATTTGTTAGATTTGATATCTATTATTTTGATTGTTATTTATTTTATTTGAGATAATTTATAAAATTAGATTTTTTTTAAATTTCATTCTCATTCAACTTTTTAATTTGTAAGTTTTGTTCCTCATTATTTTAATAAATTTAAAAAAAATATCAATAAGTTATTTTCCAACTCATTTTTCATGGCATAACCAAACACTGGAAAGTGTTTTTCAATTTATTTTTCATGACAGTACCAAACATCTGAAAATAATTCACTTTGTAGGAATTCAATTTGGAGGAATCCACTTTCTAAGGAAACCACTTTCCAACAAACAAATGAGGTCTTAACCTCACCTAGTGAAATTTCGATTTGATATTTTTTTTGAAGTGACATTTTTTTTTACTTCTTTTTGATATTCAAACAATGATATTTTAAATTTACTCATATCAACCCGAGTCACATGCTTAGCTAGTTTTAATAATTCTATGTTTTGGAGTCTATTTTTTATTTGGTTATACAATAATAAAAACTAACACTCACATTAAATCATTAAATATAACAAATAAAATTATGAAGGAGATATTTTTCCTTATCAAAATTGTCTTTTCTAATTCATGTAATTTTTTGACAACAAAAACAATTTTTTTAATTAGCATCATAGTTGATTGAATAAAAAGCAACAATGGTACAATATTCACAAAAACTATAAAAGATTTGAACTAAAATGAAAAAAATAATAATCAAAAACCTATTTTTCTTATTCATGCATTTATTTTTTGAAACAAAAATGCTTTTCATGAGAAGTATTGTTTTTGAAGCAAAAACTTATTATCATCATGAAAGCAAGTTTGAGTTATAAAATTAAAAAAAAATGATGAATCAATCATTTTTACACACTTATATGAAAAAAATTAAGAACAATAAATTTGATAAAATTATATATAAAATTAAAAATAGATGTTTTATTTTCATGAAATATTAATGACAAAATTAATTAAAAAACTCTGCATCTTAAGGTAATGCATAATCACTCATAAAGAAATCAATAACATCATCTTAAAAAATGTCTAATATTCTTAAAAACAATGGCATGATTGGATAATCACTAAAATATTATTTTAAGAAATTAGTTTAAAGAGATTTTTTGTCAATTTTTTTAAAAAAAACACAAAAAGAAAAAATATAAAGGGATATTTGAAAAAAGATCAGGCGTGTGTGAAGCTAGAAGGCCCAACCTAAGCGCTTGGTTTTTTTTTAACAGACGAACCACATGTCATCTACCTAATTTTTTTTTAAGTAGACCACACATTATCTGCCTGCCTAGGCAGACAACATGTTATTTTCTAATTGACTTTTTAGCCACTTTTAAAAATGGAGGTTGAAGCTTTTGGATCCTAGATTCCTAATTTTATACAATGATTTTTTAACATCATGAATATGATATCGCATACAAATCAAAATAAATTACTAAATTTAAAATTGTGCAAACATAACTTGAGAGAATGGAATTGAAAAAAAAATTAGTGACCTGAATTTAATAATTTTTTAAAAACAGAAAAAAAGAAATCAAATATAGACACATTATACAACATGCACAACCTTTTAAATTTAAAAGGTCGCACGTGTGTGGTATATGCATTACCTTTTTTGATGTGCATATGACATATACACATTTCAACAAATTACGTTATTTTTACAAATAAGTTTTTAATTATGTTATTTTACCAAATATAATTTTTTCCATTTTGTTATTAAAAAATCTCAAAATAAACCCTGTAAATGAAATCTGCCACTCTGCATGAATATAGAAATAAAAGCAATGGAAAATAAAAGAAAAAAGTTTAAGAACACTGGACATTAATTTTAAGAGTAAACTAGTCTTGGCTATGGCGCTTTGCTGCGAAGCTGAACTTTTTTTTTTGTACAAAAAATGATTATGTATTAAAATGGGGTTAAAAAATAACGTAAAAAACTAACCATGATAAATATGTAACAACGCTAATTAGGGCTAAGTTAGCACTTGATAACAAAAGTTTAATTATTATTGTTGTTGTTGTTGTTGTTGTTATCAATAATATTTTTATTTTTATTTTTATGAAGGACAAAATTAAAAACTATAAAATTTTTGACAGAAAAACCAAGAAAAACAATAAAAAATCAAGAGCAGAGGAACCAAACTGAAATCACTATTATTACCATTGAAAAAACCAAAACCATAAGTTTGATTTGAAGAATAAAATTGAAAGAAATAAAAACTTTGTTAAAAGGGGAAAGGGGTAAAAATACAAAATCAAAAGCAGAAGAACCGTATAAAAAATTATTATATATACAAATTAAAAACCAATGGTTAAATTAAAAACATATAAAACTTTAACAAAAAGGAAAATGACAAAAATATAAAAATAAAAATAAAAAAACTGAATCTGAAATACCAAGAACATTTAAGGACCATAATGTATTTATCGGGATAGGAGAGAGAAATTAAGGGGGGGAAAAAAAAGAAAGGTCACTGACGATAAATCATGAATATTTGGAGTACACGCGCCACCTAGGATGGAAGATGAGATTACAAAGAATTAGATTCTGCGACATAATACTATTTTTTACTACTAGGAGACATTGCACGCGCCGCTAAAAAAACACGGTGTCTCCCACTCGTTGGTGCATGCACAACACGCTAACAATTGCTTCTAATTAAAAATATTATTTCAATGGTAAATCACAACATTACCCCCATGCAAACCAACAATTGAAAAAAAAAAACAGAACAAAAAAACTTTAATATCCCTTACCTCAATGCATTAAATTTCTTAGATCCAATGTTATATTTGTAATTCAACTGCATATAAAAACCAAAAATACATTTATATCCCTACACGAAACAATTGATTTTTTTACACTGAGGAGTATTTTAATTATTTTACTGCTTATTAAATACTGTATAGACAAAAATACCTTCATACAACTCACTAATAACGGATAACTTGCATAAAAATACCAAAATACTCCTAATCAAATACAAGTAATTTTTTTTGACCAAAGCCGCCACTCCATTATTGTAGTGGATAATGATGTGAATCTATGGCCACGGTGATTCGTCCATGTAGTTTTTTAGTATATTTGTTATTACAACTAATCTTTATATTCTTAAGAAACAAATAATATGGGTTCTCTAGTTACAAATATAATAGACCAGTCCCTATAGTTTCACATACCTAGTAACCTGGTCCCTCCATTAATTTTTCTTTAGAGAAATGCTGAGGTGTCACCGATAGTTCGTTAGTTTTTGACAGTGAAATGTGATTAGAGGATCAGTTAATTATTCTGAAAACTTGAGAGATTAATTTGTTAGCTTTATAAAAATACAGAGACTAGGTTATGATAATTAACTTAAATTTTTACAATAATATGCCTGAAACGCTTGTAAATAAATACGCAGTTTGTAAGGAATCTGGAAAAGATGAAAGTCATGTGTATCTGGTTCTGTTCTCTGGTGTCCAACACGCCTCGCTTGAGCCGACCTCACCTCTCTCTCTCCTCTCCTCCCCCGTCTGTCTCCGCCTCACCGTAAAACACCACCAACACCAATAAGGGCTTCATATATCCTCCAGGTGCTTACTTCTCTTTTATTTTTATTCTGTGCTATTTTATTTATTTAATTATCGGTATTATTCTAAGAGAGAATTCGATTTTAATAAATAAATAATCGGATTCGGTTAAATCCTAGCTCTTGAACGCAATTCGAAGAAAGATACAATCGACCAATTCGAATGTTTTCTTTTCGATGTGTTAGCTAAATCCGCATGAACTGATCAGCTTTTTGTCACCTTTATTATGATTATTATAATAATTAAGCTCTCAATTTTGGAACCCTAATTTTTTCTTTTTAGTTTTGCTTTTTAGTGGAAAACTGAAAATAATTCCTTTTATTTTCGCAAATGAAAAAAAAAAAGGAAGAAAAGAAAATTTTATACAGTGCTCATGCTACTGAAAATAATAATAATAATAATAATAATAATAATATGCCTTGATAACCTCCATGATGTGTCCTTTCTAATTTGAGGATTTAATAGGTTTCTTAAATTATTAAATAGCCAACTAGTGTTTTTTTTTTTTTTAGAACTGCCCAGCTAATATGAGTATGGGGTGAATCTTCGTTTCGAAATGTTACGCCTAACTAACTACAATATCGTGATACTTGAGTTGAAATTTAAGAGCATGCAGAACTGGAAAACGCATGCTTTCGTTCCCTTCACCCCAAAGGCATTCTAGTGCATTGAGTTAGGAAGAACATTTTATAACTTAACTCAAGGTCAAGCATTTAGTTCGGTCAGGGTTATTGCGTTGTCTATTAAAAAATAAAAGAAAGAAATGCCATGTAAATTGTATTATTTCATCTGGGCTTGCTAAGTTGATTCTTATCAGTCCAACACTTTGCAGTTGATGAAAACATGAAATGTATCATGGTTAATACTGTCTTCTTCTTCTTCTTTTTTTCCTGGATTAATACATTTTAGACAATCTTTTTGGGATGGATTAGTGTTTCTGGCGTCTTCATGCTCTACTTGTGCTGGGGTATTTAGACTGCTGATATTCAATGGAGACTGGAAAGCCCTTGTTTTCTGATTTTGTTTTGTTTTCTTCTTCCTTCTTTATTCTATTGAGGATGTCTTATTCCTATCTTTCTAGTTACACTTTTTGCTCCCTCAAATATTTAGTTTTTCAGAAGTAAATAAATACATTAATAACAAGTGCGGGAGGATGAGAGGGGGAGGGGGAGGGTTTTTTTACAGCATGTATTTACATGCAAGTAAAAAATGGTAAGCACCTGAAAAAGGCGCTGTGCTGAATCTAATTTGGTAAGAGGTGACGAACTGATATCTAGAACATAAATTAATCTATCTACTGAAGTAAAGCAATTAAATATGTTTACAATGTTTTTAAATATTAAATATCTATTTTGATCTGAAACTGTGGACTTAAAACAAAAGGAATAGAAGTACAAGTTTGTCACTGTTATGATGCATCGATTACGGATTACAAGCGTCGCTTGAAAACATCAAGTTAAATTGAAGCGTTGTGAGTTTGTCCATGGCTTGGCTTACCAACACTCACCATCTGTTGATGTGGCAAGTTCTGAGATGGCTGACTGGTTTTTGTATACTTGGTTTTAGAAGCTCTATGAAGATTCAAGCCCAACACTTTACCTAGAATGCCTGAATACCCAAGATCCTAGCACCTTGCCCTGAATGGTGGTGTATCTTTGCTATGCCTTAGATTTTATGCATGCTACGATGATAAATTTGGTAAAATTCCTTAATAAAGAGCCTGCTATTAAATGGATCTTTTTCCCTAAGCTATTCAAGTCTGAATAATCTGATATTCCAATTTTATGACTTTGATGCGGTCTTACACCTGCTGTTCTTCTTTCTTTTTAGGGTCTATTCTAACATGTGACATGATCTTTTGTTGTGGTGATAGAAGTGGTTTGTTTTTGGTTGGCTAAAACCCCATGGATGCCAATAATTGGAGGCCTACTGCCCCCGGTGGAGAACCTGTCATGGACACGGGTGATTGGAGAACTCAATTGCAGCCGGACGCACGCCAAAGAATAGTCAACAAAATGTAAGTGTTTGTTTCCTATTATGTGGCAGTGCTGCGAAATAGCAAATTCCATATTTATAAGAAAAAAAGAGAAGAGGAAAAGGTAAATGAAAATCAGCATGACTGCCATGAGGCGACCTCAAGTATAATACACATCTTTTATATTTATTTATTTTTCATTATTCCATGGGTGCTTCACAAGAAGCAAACTTGGGCGAATCAAAATTGTTCATGGAGTAATTTTTGTTGGAACTTCTTGGGTAATCTCTTCTTTTGATATCGATCTCTGGGATGCCTGCATGAAGCTTGTTCCGCTTAAAATTTCAAGGTTAATCCATTACTATGAGCATGCATGTTTCGATTGGAAACTCAAGTTGCATCTGGACTTAAAATGAACAGTGTTGGATTTGGGCCTTCTATTTGTTTTAACTTCTATAGGGTTTAAATGATAGTAATCTTGGAGCACAAAAGCAACAAACAAAATTCAATTAGCCCAATAGTCTATGGTTTCCTAGTCTCTCATTATAAAGTTGAAGGTTTTGATGACTTAGCTCCACTCAAAACCATTTAGACAGCTACCGCTGGCACTTGCAATGGCCAATCGGTACCATAGTTTATATATTGCAGTGTGAGATAAGGTTAGCTTATTGCATTTTCATAATTGAAAGGATTTCTGTTCTTTTCTATTTCAATTATAGCACAGTATAGAAGTTTTCTTAGTCAGAAGTAAATGCAACTGTAATGTTTGCGCAGAAACATCCCTGGTTACCTGCTAATTTGATTGTATATCTTAGAACTTTGCCGTAAATGAAAGGTGCTTCTAGTTCAAGAAAATGAAGCACGAAGGTTGTATATGGGAATTTAAGACAAAAGGGTGGTCAACTAAACTCCTATACTATGCACCTTTGGAATAATATGGGGAAAGGAAGTAAAATAGATGTCTATGCAACTTCATTCCATATTTGACTTGCCTGACACTTGGTTATCTCAATATTTGTGTTTATTTTTTGGCAATTGAATCAATTTATGCATTTTTTTATATTGGTGTGGTTTATGAGTTGAGGGTTCTTTCTTGCTGCTTCTAACTTCTCTATACTTGTCTGGTCATTAAAAATTAAATGTAAAGTATTACATGTGCAGCATGGAGACATTAAAAAGACATCTTCCATTTTCTGGTCAAGAGGGATTACAAGAACTCAAGAAAATAGCCGTACGGTTTGAGGAAAAGATTTATACTGCTGCAACAAGTCAGGTACTTTCCTGATGCTAGGTTATTTAATTTCAACACTCGCTAGACTTGAATATACACATGGATAAGTTTGTAGATTTATGCATGTCCAAATGTGTGTGTAGTGTGCCCATGCTCCCTCACTATTCATTGTGTATGCAAGGTTGATTGGGAGTTCACATCTTTTTGTTAAGTCTCTTGACATGTGTTTTATTTAGTGTGACCAGGTCCTTTTCAAGTACAAGGGAAGTGGGAAAATAGCAGCTCTATGGCACAAATAAAATAATATAGTGAAGCAATAAATACATAATTAAATAAAAAGAGGGGAAACAGAAGTAGATCCTATATGAAGGTAGTGTTTGGGAACGCGGTTGAAATCGTATTTTCCAAAAACTTGAAATTATTATTTTTTGTTTAAAATTAATTTTTTAATGTTTTCAAATCATTTTGATATGCTAATATCAAAAATAATTTTTTAAAAATAAAAAAAAAATATTATTTTGATGCATTTCCAAGTGAAAAACACTTTGAACCGCAACCGCTACTGCACTCCCAAACACCTCCGAAGATGCAAAATACATAAAGCTTAGAATATCAGAAAGATAGAGTAGATATCCTCCCCCCTTCTCTTCTATGTAACGTGGATTGCTTTGAGATCTAATGTTTTGTTATTGATATCTGATTTCAGTCTGATTATCTGCGTAAAATATCTCTGAAGATGCTTGCAATGGAGAACAAGTCTCAAAGTACCATACCCAATTCTTTGCCACCCAACTCCACTGGCAGTGGTAACAAACCCCTGGATCCAGGAGGTAATAATGCAGCCAAGCATTGAATTTCTAAACATCTCTCCTTTTGTTTTAATTTTTGTGTTATCAAACTCTTTTACTTTTTATTGCTGCATATTTCTATGTATATGTCTTGCATTTTTAAAAAGTTGAGCAGTTGATGAATTTTAGGCAGGAAGTGCAGATTATTTTGCTCTCAGCCTTCTGATGCCTTGAATCAAATCCATCTTAATTCTTTCCCTCATGCCTCTACGAATAAGCTGCCTGTCTTTTTTTTTTTTTTTTGGTTGACATGGTTTTCCTTTTTGCTTTTTATCTTGAACAGGATCTCACAGTATGCAGTCTCAAGTTCACAATCAAGGGCCATCACTCACTATCCCATTGCCTGCTAATCAATCTCAAGAACGCCAGCAATTGTTGTCACAGAACATGCAGACTGGTATGGCATCTAGTGGAGTTCAAAGTTCTTCTGGTTTAACGTCAGCATTGCCTCCCATCTCCAGTTTAACCCAGACTGTCCCCAACTCTGTTGGCCAGAATCCTAACATGCAGAGTATCTCTGGTGTTTCACAGAACCCAGTGGGGAATCCAATGGGACAAGGGGTGCCCTCCAATATGCTTGCCAATTCTCAGAGACAAGGTAGGCAACTAGTTGTTCCACAGCAACAACAGCAGCCCCAAAATCCTCAGCAGTATTTTTACCAGCAGCAGTTACAACAACAGCTTTTGAAGCAGAAGCTTCAACAGGGAAATCCCCAGCACTCACTTGTGCAATCTCACGTCCAGCAGCAGCAACAGCAGCAGCAAAACCTATTACAGTCAAATCAGTTGCAATCTTCTCAGCAGTCTGGTGTGCAAACACCATCTGTTATGCAGCCTTCAATAATGCAAACGGCTCCTCTCTCTTGTCTTCAACAGAATCAGCCATCTTCTGTTCAACAGTCAACACAACCCATGCTTCAGCAACATCCACAACCAGTCCTCAGGCAGCAGCAACAACCTCAACAGACTGCTGGTATTCATCAGCAGCAGAGGTTGCTAGGCCAGCAGAATAACCTTCCAAATCTGCAGCAGCAGCAATTAATGGTTCAACAAAATAACCTATCAAGCATGCATCAGCAACAGCTGGGCTCTCAAAGTAATGTCTCCAGTTTACAGCAGCAGCAGCTGCTTGGAGCTCAGTCTGGTAACTCAAGCATGCAAACTAATCAGCACCCTGTACACATGCTACAACAGTCCAAGGTTACGCTGCAGCAACAAGCACAACAAAGTGCAGGTACTTTGTTACCTAATCAAGGGCAGCAGTCACAACCACAGCTGCCACAGCAGCAATTGATGTCACAGATCCAATCACAGCCAGTGCAGCTGCAACAGCAATCAAATCCATTACAACATGATCTGCAACAAAGATTTCAAGCATCAGGTTCCTTGCTTCAACAGCAGAATGTGACTGATCAGCAAAAGCAGTTATATCAATCTCAAAGAGCCCTTCCAGAAACGTCCCCAAGTAAGTTATTTCATACGTGCAGCTTCCTAGCCTTGCTCCAACTGTACTTTTGCAGTTTTGTGTTTTCATGTAGATTATAACTTTTGTTTTCCAATTGATGCATTTCCATCTGTCACAGAGCTTTGAGTTTATGGATAGATGAATCTCTCAAAAATATGATAATGGTTCAAGTCAGTAATGCCCTTGTTGGTAGTTCTATGTGCTACTGCTGCCATTTATGGCATTAGCATTGTCACTGCTATTGAAACCATTGCTGCAGTCACAAGCCAGATTTGCTACCACATCATGCCCTCCAGTGCATTGCACCAACTGTCTACCTTTCGTTTTGAATTTAATGGATGATAATTTAAAAATACATCTCCAATTGGACAATGCATTTGACACTAGGGGAACTAATTAGCTAACTGATTTTTATGGGAAGAAAGATGGTGGATTAACTCTATGAGGCATTTGAGGTGTGGTATACTGATAAATCATTACCTTGCTGAAAAAATCCCATGATCATCTCCTCAATGCTAATTCTGTGATGCACATGAAGTGTTTCATCCTTAACTTCAAGGAACAAGGAATGTGATGCATGGCTACTCTATATTCTATGATTGAGATGGTTGATTTTAAAGATTTTCTTGGTTAGGAGGTAAAGAGCACTTTCTGTTTGTTCAGGCTTGTAATCCTTTCTTGGCTACTTGAAATAAAAATGCGATTTCAATTTTGCTTTTCATGTTCTCAAGGCTTCTTGTAGACTTCCTGATTATTTGGGTGGTATCCTTCTTGTGTACTTCCTGCATATTGAGGTGCTACTGTTTTCATCTTTCTTCTGTCTGTTAAATTTTGCTACCATCCAATTCTTGTTTGTTGAACTGATATGACTATAGATTTCTTCTACTAGTTGAGTTACTATCTCTTGCTTTTCTTCTGTAAGAAAGTAATTGAGCCTTTATATATGTATATGTATATGTATAATGATCACTTGTGGGTGGCAGGAGCATATTGTTTTCCATAAAGTCTCTTTGATCTGACTGAACGATTATATAACTTTTATATGGAGTTTCCAAGTCCAACCCGAACTTATATTCCTACATAAGGAAATAAAGCTCATTATTCTTTTGCACTACTAAATACTAGATAGAAAATAAAACCAGACCTTTAAGATTCCATATTTACTGTGAAAATTACAGAAATACAGTTTGTCTACAAATATCACACAAAAATACACAAATTCTGATCTTTTGTTGTCTGAATCAAATTTTTTGTAGCATCCCTAGATTCTACAACACAGACTGGACATGTGAATGTCAATGATTGGCAAGAGGAGATCTACCAAAAGGTATTTTATGGAATTTACTGTTTAGTAGATGAAAATTTCAAGTATGTCATAGCCTTGCAAAACTTCAATGGAAAAAGGTCTCCTGGGATATTATGGTACAAGGGAATTTTATTCAGCTATGGTTGGGATTAGTTAGGATGCATTGTAATTTCCATAGTAAGAATGATAAATTATTGATAGATGACTAAAGGTGAAATATTCACATTGCTAGGTCAAGGGAATTGCTTTCTTGGTTCTGACACTAACAACAATTTTCTCGCGAACCTTTGTCTTTTGAACTGTTTTTTCTGTACTCCCATGTTTTTGTTGTTTGGTGAGTAAATCGATAGCTATTCACAAGGAATGCTATGGTGAAAGGACACGTGGACAGGCCACATGTGCAAGAGACCCACTATTTGCAAATCATATTATACCATATGTAAAAATTATAAAATAAAATGGGTCTCTTATGCCACATGTTAATTTGAAAAACATAAAATAAGTAAACATTAATGAAGCTTTGAGGAGAGAGAAAATAAGGGAAAAAATTAACTGAAGGCTTCATATCAAGATTTCTTACAATATAATTGTTTTTTATTGTTTTCGTTTAAACCAATTAAAAGTTTGTATTTTAAGCTTTAATGTAAGAGGCATATTGAATATTTTTTGGTTAAGTAAAACTAGAAAAATTACAAGGAATTGCATCCATGTTAGATCAATCCTCATCAAAGCTCCTTAAATTATTTAAAAATTTATGTTGATACAATTGTTGAATAATGTGTCATTTACACTGTTATTATTTTTCAATTAAACTATTTATTAACAAAATGATAAAATCATGTAATTCAACTTTGTAATTTTTCTTTAACTTGAATATGCACTGGGAATGTAGAATATATTATGTGTACATATACATGATTTGTTTTTTGTTTTTTCTTATTTTATTTCAGCAAATATCAATTGTGAAATAAGCATGTTTTGATTGAATAAGTGTAATATAAAATGTGTTTTGAGCTAATAAGTAAATAATTTAGATTGTTAATATTTTTGTATAGAACCTTTAAAATTTGGATCAATAACCATCATTCACAAGTATCTGATTTGTTATTGTTTCTGTTTAAATATAATAATAATATGAATAAAAACAATTATATCAATTAGCATAATGTTTCGATAAGATCATCATATAAAATATTAATATGGTAAAAGATATTTATATTTAAAATAATCACACTATCAAAATCGGACCATGCTAGGCATTGCGGAAGCATTGCTAAATAATATAGCTTAAAGAAGTTCACAAAGTTATGAGAAAATATATAGGTATACAACTCTACTTAAAATTGACTAAGAAATAAATCGCAGATGATGTACTTACATATTTCAAGAAGTTACTGCCCAATGGGTGGGCCTCTGACTAGTTATTATATTATTTCCTATGAGTCCAATTGGTAGTATTTCTTACTGTAATCGACAGACTTGAAATCAAGAGTGACATTATTTTTGAATGACAGTATCATATGTGAAGTGAACAGTTATCTGCAGGATCACAATCAAATTCATTCTAAACATGTGATTGATGCAAGAAAAAAATAAGTGGACCCAATCCATTGAGTCATGGCCATATCCATAGTTGTTGAATTTTATAGAAAATGCGATTGAAATTCTGAACTGTTTAGTGGCTGTTGTCTTAAGTCATAACCGCAGATTTGATGAGGACAATTCTTCTGTGCATTGGAGGGAGTTCTAAAATGGGACAACAGTGGTTGTTGATAGTGGTACATCTTAGGATCTCAAGGCTTATCAAGTGTTAATTTGTAAGGGTCATGAAATGTTACCAAAGTTGTGACATCCATTGTCTTGAGTGAGAACAGTAGAGGACAATGATGAGTAGTTTGCAGGGAGGCTAAGCAACTGAATTTAACCAGCCCCTGAATCTTGTCTGAAGGTCTATAAATTACACAAAGTCCTTTACACCTTTCCATTCAATCAATATCATTATCCTCTTTTGAGTTTTCATCTTTGACATCACTTCACTATGAAATCTGCTCTAATTTATGTCATCCTCTACTTTTTTTTAATTGATTCTCTTAAGTTTGTCCGTGATGCTTTCTTTCTGATTGTGGCACATGAAGAAATCAAGCATTTGACTGATTATGTCTTGCTGGTTGTTATGTACTTTCTAGATCAAAGTCATGAAGGAGATGTATTTCCCTGAAATAAATGAAATATACCAGAGAATTGCTGCCAAGTTACCGCAGGTAGATTGACTATGCAATTGCCCATGCATGATTCTTAGACCACCATCTTGAGCTTTTGTTTGTAGCTTAATTATGGCTTTTTTTTTATTTGTTGTTCTCATTAACATTGCCTGTCTATATCATCTGCACAAATTACCCCCCAACCACCCCAAAACCATGCATTCACACAGAAGAAGTGGAATAAAAAACATTGTTTTCAGCAATGTTTTGGTAGAAAGGGTCAATGTGATTTTCAATTCTTGTGTTTTTGTTAACTTTGTTTTCCAGCATGACTCTCATCCGCAACAACCAAAGTCAGAACAGCTTGACAAGCTAAAGGCACTTAAGACCATGTTGGAGCGCCTGATAATGTTCTTACAAGTTCCGAAAAACAACATCAAGCTTAATTTCAAAGAGAAGTTGGGTTACTATGAGAATCAGATTTTAAATTTTCTAAACACAAGCAGACCCAGAAAGCCTGTTCCTAATCTTCAGCAAGGACAGCTTCCCCAGCTTCATATGCAACCTATGCAGCGACCCCAATCTCAAGTTCCTCAATTGCAGTCCCATGAAAATCAACTCAACCCCCAGTTGCAATCAATGAATTTGCAAGGTTCTGTACCAACAATGCAGCAGAACAATGTGCCAAGCTTGCCGCATAATTCTCTTTCTTCTTTATCTGGGGTTTCTACATCACAACCAAACAAGATGAATCCAATGCAATCAGCTTCCAATTTAGATTCTGGACAAGGAAATTCACTGAGCTCATTGCAGCAGGCACCTGTAGGATCTGTACAACAGAATCCTGTGAGCAGTTCCCAACCTACCAATTTTAACACATTGTCAACACAAAGTGGGGTGAGTATGCTGCAGTCGAATATTCCTCTTCAGTTGAATTCCAATATGATTCAACAGCAGCATCTAAAACAGCAGATGCTACAAACACAACAGCTTAAACAACAGTTCCAACAGCGTCAGCCGCAGCAGCAACAGCGTCAGACGCAGCAGCAACAGCATTTAATGCAGAAGCAACAGATGCTGCTGCAGCAGCAGCAGCAGCAGTTACACCAGCAAGCCAAGCAGCAGTTGCCTGCACAGATGCAGACACAACAAATTCCACAGCCGCATCAGATGAATGATGTAAATGAGATGAAGTTGAGACAGGGGATTGGAATCAAGCCAGCAGTCTTCCAACAACATCTCTCGACAGGTCAACGCACTGCTTTCCCTCATCAACAAATGAAACCAGGATCCTCATTTCCTATTTCTTCACCACAAATGCTCCAGCATGCTTCCCCCCAATTACAACAACATTCTTCTCCTCAGATTGACCAGCAAAATCTACTGCCTTCTCTAACTAAAACTGGAACACCTTTGCAATCTGCAAACTCGCCTTTTGTTGTCCCATCTCCTTCAACTCCTTTAGCTCCATCCCCTGTGCCAGGAGATTCTGAGAAACCCATTTCTGGTATCTCCTCAAATATTGTACACCAACCAACTGTTGCACAAGCAACGGCTCCATCCCTTGCAATTGGCACTCCTGGGATATCTGCCTCGCCTTTGCTTGCAGAGTTTACCAGTCCTGATGGTGCTCATGGTGGTGCTTTGACAACTGTTTCTGGCAAGTCGAATGTTATGGAGCAACCACTTGAACGCATGATTAAAGCGGTTAGTCATGCTCTTTTTTTGGTTTTACTCTATTATTTTGGACGCACCTAGAAAAGAAAGGAAAAACCGTTAATATTTGAACATTTTCTATGTTATTTTGTAATTACAAGAAAATGATTCTGTTATTTTATTTCTCAGGTGAAATCTCTTTCTCCTAAAGCACTTAGTGCATCTGTCAGTGACATTGGCTCTGTTGTCAGTATGATTGACAGAATTGCTGGCTCGGCACCCGGTAATGGGTCTAGAGCTGCAGTTGGTGAGGATCTGGTAGCGATGACAAAATGTCGCCTTCAGGCAAGAAATTTCTTCACCCAAGATGGGATGACTGGATCGAAGAAAATGAGGCGCCATACAAGTGCCATGCCCTTGAATGTTGCATCATCAGCTGGCAGTGTAAGCGACAGTTTTAAGCAGTTTACTGGTCCAGAGACATCTGATTTGGAGTCGACTGTAACGTCAAGTGTCAAGAGGCCTAAAATTGAGGTATTACTATCGTTCTGCGTTTTAGTCTGAAACTAATAACAATGTTTGTTATATGTGGGTTTACCCCTATTCTATTTAACCTGTTGTCGTTTGCTTTCTTAATGTTTCTAATTAATGTTTGAATGTTTCTGCTCGTATATCTGGCCACAAATATTATCTTATTATGTTAAAATATTTTGTTTTGCACTTCCATAGAATGCCATAATTTTAATAATTCTCTCTGCAATTTTGAATCCCACAATTATACTTGTCACTCTAAAAATATAACACAGAAGCGAAATAAAAAGAATCTGCAGCTGGCAACAATTAAATAGTTATTTTGGCTCAAGTTCTCCGCAGTAAATGTCAAAAGAGGAAGGCGGTTTGTCATTTAATAGGGTATTCAAGGAAGTTGTACAAAAAGGATATAGAATGACAAAGTCATGATGCTAGAAATTTTTTACTTCTGGTTCGTTGTGAATGCATGCTAAGTGCTGTGTGATTGACACCTGACTCTTCATAGGAAGGCTCATTTCAGCTTTTATTCCAGCTGAATAAACAGAGTAGCTCTTCTTGCAGGCTAATCATGCCCTTTTGGAAGAGATAAGGGAAATAAATCAGCGACTTTTAGACACAGTGGTTGATATTAGTGATGAAGATGTTGACTCAACTGCAGCAGCAGCTGCTGCTGAAGGGGGTGGAGGAACCTTTGTCAAATGCTCATTTATCGCTGTGGCTCTGAGTCCAAACTTGAAAGCACAGTACACTTCAGCGCAAATGGTGGGCTTTCAAACCTGCTAATATGAAGTTAATAAACTAATATAAGTGTAATGGTTTCTCTGTATTTATTTTGGTTTATTCATGTGCAGTCAACAATTCAGCCCCTTAGATTGCTTGTGCCTACAAATTATCCGAATTGCTCACCGATACTGTTAGACAAGTTTCCATTTGAAGTCAGGTAAGATATAGGGACAAATTTGTACCATGGCTGTGCAATTTAAGCATTTTTTTCTGGGTTTCCTGAGTCTGATCACATGAGATCATCTAGATTGTCATGCTAATAGGGTGACAATACTGCCTTTAGATCAAGAAATTAAAAGATAACCCATCTCTGGAATGATGAGTAAACCTGTAAACTGTTTCGAACTGCTCACTAGAAATGAACCCTGAATGATTTTGCTTTAAGTTTATATCCACAGTTTATTTTGTTGATCGCTCTAAATATTATGCTGATCCATACTTGGAGATAATCCACATAATATTTGTTTAAGTTTTTCCTTTGTTCCACAGCTTTTTATAATCTGACGTCTAAATATTACTCTTGTTTCTGCTACAATTCGGTCTTGTGCAACTCTTTAACAGTAAAGAGTACGAGGATTTGTCAATAAAAGCTAAATTTAGGTTTAGCATCTCTCTTCGAAGCCTTTCACAGCCCATGTCGCTTGGAGACATAGCCAGGACTTGGGATGTCTGTGCCCATGCTGTTATTTCAGAGCATGCACAACAAAGTGGCGGAGGCACCTTCAGCTCAAAATATGGTTCTTGGGAAAACTGCGTGAGTGCAGCATGATCCAAAGCTGTTCTGAACAGGATTTTGTCGACATAGCAGTGGTGGAATATGTGATGGGCTGCTTCTCCTGTGATGACCAAACTTGAAGTTTTGGATTGATTGGCAGGAATTTACCAGAAGCATAAATTGCCTGAGGTTCATCTCTTTGTGAAGACTCCAAGGTTCTTGTATCATAGAATAATATTATTTGTTGTTTGTTTGTTATAATGCATTGTATTATATGTGTATTAGGTTATACTTATAATGTTCGAATATATGCTGCATTGTTTGTAACAAATTTCTAATGTTAATGTCATGTCATTTGTGAAATCTTCGTGGGGTCGGTATTAGGTGTCAACACACAGCAAATGAAACTTCACCCCTCTCTTTATCTATGCCTTGTTTCTCTCCATTTTTTTCTTTAAAAAAAACCCATCTTCAATCATCCATGAACGACTACAAAAAGAAGAGCATGACCCTAGATTTATTCATTACAAACAGCAAGATGAGAATTAGATTTTCCTTTTTTCCCCCTAATATGGGGATTTATTCATTACCCTACATTAATTTGTGTAAATTAATGTTCAAATCAATCTTTGTTCCTTCAGTAGTGTTTCTTTTTAGAGGACAAGCTTTCTCATATCTCAAAGATGGGTGCTCGCCGATTGCTACAAGACAATTCTTTTTACAGCAAAAGAACAAGAAAGGGACGCGAAGGATAAAGAAAGAATGAGAAGGTAAGTGAACCCCATCATATATATATGTAATGCTTTTTAATAAATTCAAGTGTTTTTTTAGAGCTTTGAAGATTATTCTTGATAATGTCTGCCACAAGAGTATTTTACTTGTTTTTTTATAATTCAATTGTTTCTATTAAGATTTTTGGAATCTGTTTAATAATTAGACATAATTATTAAATTCTTTGATTGGTTATGGTATTACCTTTTTGTATTATGCCTTTTAATAGTCCTTTGTTTTTAAAATCTAATTCATATAATATTTCACACGATTAATTGGCTGGTTTTTTTTTAATTAATATTAACAAAAAGCGAAGTTGTTCAATTGTTGTAGCTCTAAACTTATTGCAATGTTGATTCACACAGTCCAATTGTTTGTTTTTTTCATGTTCCCCCCCATTTTGGTCCCTTCCAAGTCGGTTTGTGTCGCAATTGGCCTTGATATATTATTTCTGTTTTCTCGTGTTGCCAGGGAAACATCCCATTGTTGAGCTCGCGCTCGATCGTGTGAAAAATTGCTCGGATTTTCCGTTTTCCAAGAGATTAACAATCATGAAAAAATGTAGCCCTTAAGAAAAGAATAGAAAAATTAGTTGTGAAATCCAAAGAGAGGAAGGAAAAAAAAAGAAAGAGAAGAAAATAATAGTTGTAAATGCTATTTTGTAGCAAGGAAGCCACCACGCACCACCACAAGAGAAAGTTTCGTCGAGATAATTTCAATGACATTAAAAAAGATCACCTTTTAAAGACAGAAAATCACACTTGCCACCCCAATGAGGTGGCTCTCCTCACACGCTAGCTCGTGCAATGCACGTGCTAGATTATTTTTTTTTAATTCAAATTAGTCTTTAATTCAATAATAGCTTTTCAATTAAGTCTCGAATCTCATCTCACCTAAGCCAAGCCTTATTCTTTCAATTTAGCTTCTAATTCTATAACACTCTTCGATTTAGTATCAAATTCCATCTGATCCAAGTATAAAGAAAGCTCAACCAAAGAAAGAATAAGGGAAGAGAAAAGAAAAAAATAGTTGCCCGACCAAATTAACACATTCTAGTAGTGTTCATGACCTGGATCATGAATTTGATTGTTAAATCAGGCTAATTGAGTGTTGATGAGAATCATTAAGCAATATTATATGATCCATTATATGTGTCAATTGGGTCTATTACAAGGTCAATAGCTAAGAAGATCAAAGAGACAATTAATGAGTTAATTCAAGATATTTGAGCCTTATTTCCTACAAAATTCGTAAATTTAACTTATTTTCTTATTTACATATGGATTAAGCTTATTTTTCTAATATGTAGTTTTACGTTAATGAGAATAATTTTTTATTCAATCGTTGGATTGTATTAAAATTTATTAGAAGATTCTAAATGTATTGTTTCCTATAGAGTTGAAGTTTTGTTGTAACCAGATATCGAGAAAGCTTTGCGATAAGATCCAAAAATTACTATTCATAATTTATAATATTTTTCTAGTTGATTTAGGATTATTTTTTTATTATTTTATTTAGAAATCTTCTGTTATTTTTTTAGTCTTGTTTAAAATGTTTTACCTAATATAAATAGGTTTATTTAGCTTGTAATTAAAGATAAATTAATTATTCAGAAATAAAACTTGTATATGAGAGCTTACTTTTACTCTTGGTTCTTCACAGAACTTTCAAAACTTATCAAATATTGCTTCTTTTTTTTTCGTGGCATTCATTCTTATATCTTCGGTTATTGCTTTGTTATAATCATCTGGTCAAGGTTTTCAACCTATACCTTCGACTCTTGATCTATTATAGTATGTGTCGGGATTTTCATCCAATAACTAAGGTTTTTTGGTTCAAGTAATTATTAAGTTGAGTTTTTTTTTTTCAATTTGATTTTAGATTTCTTATATTGTATTTAATTTTGATTGTGAGTTTTAGGATTCTTAACCTCTAGGTTCACATGTGTTTTTGTTTAATTTTAAGAGTTTTTTTTTTCTTGTTTATCAATTCTTAAATTGTTGTAACTATTAAAAAAAAAGGCAAAGGAAAAGTTTTTGTTAGATTATAATTTTTTTAAAATATATAAAAAATTAAAAAAAGAAAAAAATGATAAATTTGGTTTCTGTCATAAATTGAAATTACAAAAAAATTGATTTCATGTACTAAGAATTGCAATTCTTATTAATTTTATTCATTAGTTGGTATCATTCCTTGTTTTAAAATTATGTTTCTATCTATCTATTTTTAAATTTGGTTTAGTTCATGTCTTCATTCTTAAATAATTAATAAAATAATAGTTACAAATTTCCATTATTTTTTATAGGCTTTGTAATTATTAAAAATAATTAGATGCTCAACATAAATTAAAAAAAAAATTGATAAGTAAAAATTAAAAATAAAAAAATTACAAAGTAAGATTTTTATTTTAAATAAAAAAGTAATATTAATTGCAACAAGTACAAATCCAATCCATAAAAGTAAAGTTAAATAAATGTGATTTAGATTGCTCGGTGAAAAATGCTGGAAAATACTGCTGCTGACGTGACAAAAACTGATGATGAGATGCTGACATGGCAGAGGATGGTGACGGGCGCTTACTACTGACATGGCATGCACTGCTGACGTGGTGCTGGTGTGGTGATGACATATCGCTGACGTTGCCTGGTGAATTAAAATTCGTTGAGAGAGACTCAGGGTTTCTTGATCTGCTGCTTGCCCCGTTGTCGCTGGCGGGGGAAGATCTGGAGTGTAGGGGTGGCGTTGGACTTGGCTGCTAAAGGAAGACAATCTGATTTAGCTGGAGAAGACAATCTGATGTAGCTGGAGAAGACGATTTGTTTTGCATGTTGGTTTGATCTACTAAACTGTTGTTATGCAGCCTGCAATTCGGTCTATAGAGCTCGTGGTGGACCTCCTGCAACGTGGGGTGGCTGGCGCCTGATTTGCTGGCGTTAAGAGGTCAGCTGTAGCGGCTGGTGGGCTGGTGACGGGCCTTTCTGATCTGGTGGCGTGGCTGAGAATAGGGCCGGATGTCTTGGTGGCTGATTGGTGTACTGCTGGTGTGGGGTGGAGTTATTGTTGATGGTACATGGTGGTTGGGATGGCTGGTGGTATCATGGAATCACATGTTTTTACTGTAGTTGTTGTTTAAAATATTTTTTATTTAAAAATATATTTTTTTATTTTTTAAAAGTAATTTTTGAAATTATTACATTAAAATAAAATAATTTTTAATAAAAATTTTTTTTTGAATTTTTTAGAAATGCTAGTTGAACCGCATGACATCAGTGCTATTTAGAATTGTGGTAACGATTGTGGTTCAAAGTACTTTTCACTTAAAAATGTATCAAAATGATATTTTTTTATTTTTTAAAAATTATTTTTGAGATTAACACATCAAAACTATCCAAAAATATAAAAAAATTAATTTTCAATAAAAAAAAATTTAAATCTTTTAAAAACATGAATCGTATTTCCAAATATTGAATTTTTATTGTCGATGATAAACTTCCTTTTTTTTTCAGATTTTAATAGTAAAGTACTGTAAATTGGAAAAGGCGTTATAGAACAACTAATTTTTACCACTGCTACATTTTTTTTTCAGTTTCGATGAAAGCTTACCACATTATCTAGAGTTTATAAACTAGAATTGAAATAACAATTAAAAACTTGTGTTCTAATACCAAATTTAAATTTGATTTGGAATAATAAAAAAAATTAAAATTAGAAATAAAAAAGTTTTTTAAAAAATAAATTAAGAATTAAAGTTAAAAAAAAAGCCAAAGAACAGAAAAAGGTTGAAAATATCAGTAACTTTACAAATTTTTATTCAATTTATTTAAAACTTCAAAAAAATTACATTTAAATAATAAAATCTTTATGATAATTAAATTTGAGCTTAAACAGCACTAACTAATAAAAACCTAACAAAATAATATAAATTAAAATTCAATAATAAAAATAAATAAAATATAATAACTTGATTTGAATTAGCATAATTTTTCAATCCAATTACATAAATTATAGGGACATGTGAATCATGTTTCAGAATTGATGTCTCCACCCGACATGAACACATGTACTATATAGATAGACATATGATTAAAAAACTGACACACCATGACAGGACATAAGAACTTGGTAAACAGCATGGACTCGTCAGTAAGCTGAATAGGAGGACTTGTTCAATAATTAATATTATGTTTTTTTTTGTGTTTTAAAAAAATTAAATTTTTTTTATTTTTTTATTTAAAATTAATATTTTTAAATTTTCTTAATAAATTAATATCAAAAATAAATTTTAAATAATAAAAAATATTATTTTAATATATTTATAAATAAAAAATACTTTTAAAAATAATCATTTAATCATTCCAAACAAATTCTGAACAACATTTCAACAAGCGGACCTTTTGGTAGGAATTCTCAAGCACTAAATCCAAGAATGTAGCCGAAATAGGCTTTCTTGTCTTGTAGTGGTCATTGAAAGAGAATGGTCAAATCAAAGTTAAATAAAATAATCTTTAAAATTAAAAATAACTATACAGGAGATTAAAAAAAATCTTGAATAAAAGTTTTAATCATAAAAAACTAAAAAGAAAATAAATAGTAATTAAAATACTAAAAACCAAATATATAAAAAAACTAATGAAAAAAATAATAAAGGACTTAATTGAAAAATAGAATAAAAAATAAAAAAAAGCAATTAAAAGAATGTAAACCAGAATTGGATAAAAAACAAATGAAATAAAATATCGAGGGACAACATTGAAAGATAAAACAAATTAAAAAAAGAAATTAAAAAATGAGAACTAAATCTGAAAAAAAAAGAAATGAAATAAAATGTTGAGGAAATTAAACAATAAAAAATAAAACAATTTGAGAAGGCATGATAAAAAATAAGTAACAAATATGATATGAAAATTTAATGAAATTAAACAATAAGAGATGAAATTGTAAAAAAAAAAACAATTAATTAAAAAGAGAACTCAAAATAAAAGGAATTGCAATCATAAGAATGAGAATCAAATTAAAAAACAAGGAATTAAAATAAAATGATTAGGGATTAAATCGAAAAATAAAATTCAATAAAAA
>Ga0307517_10001922_pt1 | contig 33991 bp, 37 predicted proteins | sample 23_EM_MG_FD_194515 | JGI IMG/M metagenome (GOLD analysis project Ga0307517, IMG submission 194515) | Populus trichocarpa ectomycorrhiza microbial communities from riparian zone in the Pacific Northwest, United States - 23_EM | ecosystem: Host-associated > Plants > Roots > Unclassified | place... | reverse complement strand
TCATGGGTATATTAGTAAGGATGGTGATGGGTACATATCAAAATAATATGAATGTCTTCATGGAGGATCCCTTCTCGTTAAATAGAAAAATATTACTATAATTATAATTATAGCGTACAATCACTTTATACCATAATTACATTCTCTCTAAATAAAGCAACTATGTACAACTACTTTCTATTAATTATACTCTCTAAATCAAGTAATTATCTATACAATAACATTACATTAAGATATTATAGCCGACATCCCTTTTAAATTGATACTAACACATAATGAAGCATCGATTTATCAACTGTGAATTGATGTCGGTAACGAGATAAAACCTTAATAAACACATCAATCCTCTAAAACTTAATGAATATACAAGGAAGAGTAATCATATATTAATTGAGTGTTTCATAAATAGAATAATAATTTACTTTAATGTGCTCCATGCATTTATGTAAGATCATGTTAGAAGCAATTTGAAGAGCATTGTTGTTATTAGCATAAAACAGAGTAGGAGTAATATGAAGAATACTAACTTCACCCAACAAACCCTCGAAGCCAAACAATCACAAAGCATGAGGATCACAAGCACAATATTTAGATTCGGTTGATGATTTAGAGATTTTATATATCCTACTTCTTACTTTCTTAAAAAATAAGAGCATCATTAAAAAACATACATTAACTAGCAACTGAATGACTCGTATTAGGACAAACAACCTAATCCGCATAATTGAAACTCATTAATTATAAAGAAGTTCCACTAGAAAAGAATAACTTGCGACCAAAAGTACTCTTAAGGTAACAAAGAACACGTCATGCAACAACCAAGTAACAATGGCAAGGAGTTTGTATAAACTGAATAACCTACTATACAACAAAAGAACAACCATGTTGAGTAATTATCAAATAATTCAAACTCCTTATCATCTCTCTAAATAATGAGGGGTCGGATAATAACTCGCCATCACTTTTTTTTTAATAACGAGTTCTTAAAAAAGGTAAAATCAAACAAAAAACTAGGAAAACCAATCAAGTTAAGTGATGTTCCAATGTAGGGGATGAGAAAGCCTACATTAAAAATCTTGTAAAAGAGAATGTAAAAAAAAAAAATTCACCTAAACATATCAACGCAATTAAAAGAGGCAGGATAAAAAAAAAAAAACAACACGTCTATGTTGTCTCAACAGCTTTTTAAAAAATAGCTCAACAATAATGAAGGAGCTCAATTAATGTTCTTAATCATTGAAAATAATTTTCAAAAATAACTTATAAAATGCAAACATTTTATATGCAATGAAGCAATCTTATTAGAAACCAAGCGCTGGTTGTCTATATAATGAAGTGGTGGACTTTGAAGAATTGTAACTTATCAACTTAATTGCTCCAAGAGAAAAGAAAAAAAAATAGAGTCAACTCGATGCTAGAAACTAGTTGTTGCACTCTTTGTCACCTTCGTCCTTGTAATCATCAATAAAAGACAACTTAAAACTGCTATTAATCTTCCTCTTATTCCATTTTTGAAATTGAAGGTCCTCCTCGATCCCTAGTAATATGAACATATCAATCTTCATTAACATCCATGTTCTAAACCTAAAAACACAAATAAAAAACATGGCAATCAAATTCACCCTTTCGGTAGATTTTATATCCCCCTCTTTTTTAATTCTTAGAATATGAACTGAATATTAACCCTTTTATATAAAACACATATTATAACAACAACACTAACTAAACATCTTGATTTTTTCACTAATATTATTAAAAAATAATATAAATTATATTTAAGTTTTTGGGTTGAATTAGTTCTTTGACTTGATATCAGAATCTTGATCACCAAGTGGTCACGAGTTTAAATCTCATTATCCTCATTTATTTAATAAAAATTAAGCACGAGGTAATGTGGCCTTGTATAAATTTCAAGCATAAAAAACTTTCACTTAAAAAAATGTGTTAAAAAATAATATAAATCATATTTTAAAACCTCACCCAAAACCTTACGCTTTTAGGTAAATTATTTTATTAACAAACGAGGATACATGAAATTCTAAATCCACCCATTTCTTTTCTTAATCAACCACGATTAGATCGATTCTCTAGTGCTGATGCCGCTGAATCCACATGAGCAAACAGACAAGAATAGGTATTTTGCTTCAACCGATCAACAGTCTTCATTAATCCATTATTGTCTTCAGAGCTCAATTTGCTTCTTAGTTTATCTAACCACTCATTTACATGCTTAAGCAGTGATAATGTGTGGTTGTTCTCCAGTTCCATTCGTTGTATGGCGAAGTCCTTGCCTTTCTTCTCCTAGGTAGAAACATGAAATCCTATGATGCGGGATAATAAATAATAAGAATTAAAACAAGAAAAGAAAGAAGCTTTAGAGAAAGAAAAAAGCTAAAAAAAGAAGAAAGAGGATTGGAGATATGCAAAGTCTGCAATATTTTCATTAATCATCAAAACTGTCTCACAAAATGACAGAGAAACATAAAATAGTAAAACCCTAAAACATCTCACTATTGGGCTCAGCCCATCAATCAAACTATTTAACATAAATAATTTCAAATAAATAAAATAACAATGAGACAGACCCAAATAGGCTCAGTCTCCCAACCACAGCATGGCAGACTGGGTCATCCTACATCGTCTCTGTCCATATACTCGTGTGATTTGCGGTATGGATCTGGTGTCCCCACCAACTCTCCCGGGGTTGGAGAAACTCGACCCCGTCGAGTGTAGCACTGGCCGACTTTGATAGTACTCCCAAAGATCTGGATCAATCTGCTGCAAAGTATCTCTAGTGATCCAAGTGCAATCTAAATCAGGTCGGCCCACCCAACGAACTAGAAACCGCTGAACCTCACCATTCCTGTTAAAAACAACTTGTTCATCCAGAATAGCATCAATATTATCCTTTTGTGCTGATGTCAAGGTGAAAGGGATAAAGGTTTCAATAGGATCATCATGAGGGGAGTTAAGTGGTATCTCAAATGGATCATTTGGAATAGGAAGTAGCTTATGATATACAACTAGATCCTCAATGTTAAATGTATAGCTAATGCCAAAATCATGTGGTAAATCAAGAACATAAGCATTTGGGCCAACCCGTTATAGCACTTGAAAGGCTTTGCACTACATGCATGCAATTTTCGATTAATTCCCCAAGGAAACCGCTCGGGTCTAATCTGTATCATAACATAGTCTCCCACATTAAACTTATTATGTTATTTATGTAAATCAGCTTGAAGTTTATATTGCACATTACTTGCTTGAATATGTTTAGTGATCTCAATATGCAAATCCTGAATTCTACATGCAAAAAACTCGACTGACTCAGACACTCTAGCATGAATGGACATGGAAAGAAGGTCTAAAGGTTTCCTAGGCTTGTAACCATGTACAACTTCAAAAGGACTCATGCTTATTGACTTATTGATAGAGCTATTATAGGCAAACTAGGCCGTAGGAAGAATCAAATCTCAATTCCTATTATGATCACTCTCTAGACACCTCAAAAGGTTGCCTAAACTCATGTTAACCACCTCAGTTTGACCATCAGTTTGGGGGTGGTAAGCAGTAGAAAACTTTAATCTCATCAAAATAGAGTTTCGTAACTCTAGAAGCATTTGTGGTCTTAGAACAAGGAATAAAATGGGTCATCTTAGAGAAGCGGTCGACAACCACAAAAATAGAATCATGTTTCTTTGCAGTACGTGGAAGCCCAAACACAAAATGCATGCTTACATCTTGCCAAGGGCAAATGGGAACGAGCAACGGGGTGTAAAGATCAGTATTTTGTTTTCTATGCTTAGCTAGTTGGCAAGTTCGACATTGACTTACCAATTTAGCGACATCTCTTTTCAAACTAGACCAGAAAAACTGACGTTCCACCTCTTTGATGGTTTTATTCCTTCCAAAATGTCCTGAGAGACCTCCAACATGAATCTCCCATATAAAAAATTCATGTATGGATGTTTTCGGGATACAAAGCTTATTATCCCGAAATAAATATCCATCTTAGAGGTGATAACCATTTATGACGCGGTGATTCTCATCTTTCAATGTCAAGTATATTTCTTCAAATTCTGAGCAAGATTCATACTCCTCTTTGAGTCTATCAAATCCTATGACTTCAACACTCATTACAGATAACAGCGTTACCCGACGACTTAAGGCATCTACAACTTTATTCTCTATTCCAGATTTATATTTCAAAACAAAAGATTATGCTTGCAAATATTCAACCCAATGACCATGCCTGTGATTAAGCTTCTTTTGGGAGTTAAGATAGTGGAGGGCTTCATGGTTGGAGTAAAGAACAAACTCATGTGGTAACAAGTAATAGCGCCAATAACGCAGGGCTTGAACCACCGCATAAAACTCCTTATCATAAGTTAAGTACTTTTGTTTTGCCTCATTAAATTTCTCACTAAAGTAGGCTACAGGGTGACGTTCTTGACTAAGTACTCCACCTATACCGACTCCCGAAGCATCACATTCTACTTCAAACACCTTAGTAAAGTCAGGTAGCCGCATTACTGGGGCCTCCGTCATCCTTTTCTTAACCTCTTCAAATGCCTTATTAGCTCCTTTATTCCATTGAAACTCACCTTGTTTCAAATAATCTGTAATAGACAACATGATGGTGTTAAATCCCTTAATGAAACGACGATAAAAAGTCGCAAGCCCATAAAAACTACGAACCTCATGAATATTCTTAGGCTCAAGCCAATCTACTATCGCTTGGACTTTCTGGGGGTCAGCAGAGACTCCTTTCCATGACACTATAAACCCTAAAAAGACCACTTGATCTATAAAAAAGAAGCACTTTTTGACATTTGCAAACAAACTTGCCTTTCTTAGGGTGGTACAAACTTGAATAAGGTGATCAAAATGCTCTTCCTTGGTTTTGTTATCATTAAAGTACACCACCTAGAACTTTCCCATAAATGGCCTAAGCACTTGTGTCATTACTCTCATAAAAGTGCTTGGTGCATTGGAAAGGCCAAAAGGCATGACTAGCTATTCATATAAACCATCATTAGTCTTAAATGTTGTTTTCCACTCATCTCCCGGATGGATCCTAATTTTATGATACTCACTCTTCAAGTCAATCTTAGAGAAGATTTGGGCTCCTGCCATCATATCTAGCATGTCATCCAATCGAGGAATTGGAAAACGATACTTGATTGTAATCCTATTGATGGCTCGACTATCTACACACATTCTCTATGATCCATCTTTCTTAAGTGTTAACGGTGCAGGTACTGCACAAAGGCTTAAACTCTCTCGTATAAATCCCTTTTGTAACAACTCACATACTTGCCTTTGCAATTCAACATGTTCACTCGGGTTCATCCTACAGTGAGGCAAGTTTGGTAATGTGGCACTAGGGATAAAATCTATGGCGTGTTGAACATCACGCATAGGGGGTAAAGCATTAGGTAGTTCAGAAAGGAAAACACTAGAAATTCTTTCAACACTTCCATTACCTCTTCAGGTGGCTCTTCTAAAAAGTCTTTCACCATCTTATTGGCCACTACAACAAACACAATTGACTCCTCACAAATCTCCTTATCAAACTCCCTAGGACTTATTATATTAAGCCCTCCTTCTTTCACTTTATTCTTCTTTTGGCTATTATCAATAGACATTGAAGGTAATCCAATAAGTTGGATTTTCTTACCTTGAAAAGTGAATGAGCAAGAATTTGATCGCCCAAAGATTGTAACGTCCAAATCATATAACTAAAGCCTACCCAAAATGACGTGCCCTACATCTATGGGAATGACATCACACCAAATTTCATCATGATAGTCTAAGATCTTTATGGGAAAAAAGATATCTCTCTTTGGCCGCTATAGATGTATCATTAACCCAGGACACACTATAGGGTTTAGGGTGTGGAACAGACTTTAAGCCTAAACGGGATACACTTCCCGAGGAAACTGCATTGATACAACTACCATTGTCTATGATAATCTTATACCCTTTATCTCCATATTTATGGTAAGTGAAAAAAATAGCAGTCCTTCTCCAATCCTCAGTTCCTTTATGTTGTGTTAAAGCGCATCTAACTACACTTAACCTGGTTGTCTTGATTTGAATGGATATAGACCTAACACATCCTAGCAAGTTGAACTCATCCTCCTCATCATTTAGATCCTGAAAATCATCGGGATTGGGTTCATATACCTTATCATCGCAATTATCTTCTTCGTCCATATCCTCTTACCCCTTGATGAACAAAGTCTTATTAGGGCAACTAGAGGAAATATGACTAAAACCTTGACACTTAAAACACTGAATTCTTAAAGTTATCTTAGGTGCTTCATGAAAAATACCCCTACCCTTGTCTTCTCTAAGTATCTGGAAAATCAAAGGATTGGGTTTACGAGGTGGGGCACCCAATATGAAGTTATTACTACCAGGTTGGGATCTAGAAGGGATACTACGAGTGTCCTGATGTCTCATCCACTGGCTTTTTGTGACCAAGTCATAATTTTGTACCAGGGTATAAGCATTATCAAGGGTGGACACACCTCTAAGCACAACCTCTCTTCTAAGGTCATCATTTAAGCCTTTTTGAAATCTACTTAGGGTCATCACTTCATCCTCCCTAACTGCACACCTCATCCTATACTCATCAAATTATACCACATATTCATTGGCAGACTTGCCTCCTTGCCTTAAGTTATTCCACTGGTCCAAAAGATTTCCTCTATAAGAACGAGGCAAATACTTTTCTTCTAACTTAGTCTTCATTTCAACCCAATTAGTAATAAGAGGTTGACCTCCCCTATCCAAAGACTCTTCTACACTTTCCCAATAGAGTTGAGCAGTCCCACTAAGTTTCATCTTTGCAAATATTACCCTCATATTCTCAGATAAATTATACTAGTCAAAGAATTGATCCATGTCACAGATCCATCTATCAAAGATCCACGGCTCAAGTTGACCCTCAAAAGTCGGGGCTTCTACTTTGATATGCCTCATGACTCGCTCGCCAGGGTCATCGTAGTCGTGATGACCTTGATTGTGGTTGTATTGACGGTTCCTAGGATGAACTGGTTTTTTACGGTAATCATTGGAACGCTCACTATCGTTAGGGTCATCAAAGTCATTGTGACCCTGATGTTGGTTACGTTGGTGGTTCCTATGAGGAACTTGTCTTTGAGGATTCCTATGGTTGTCACTAGAATGTTCACTCTCGTTAGACCATTTTACTTGCAAAGTTTCTATAGACTCCACCCTACCAGAAAGGTTTTTCATTTGATTGGACATGTTGTTCGGGTCCATGGTAATTGCTCTTGAATATCTCTAAGAGCATTACTAGAGTTCGGGTCCTTGGTAGCTATGACTTCTAAATTGTGTACTAGACAACCACTATATAAATGCATGCAAAAACTAATTCTAAAATTGAGATCACAAATAACACTTGCAAGTAAAAACGCAAAATAAAATTATAGCTAATATTTTAAAAAAATAAATTATTTTTTAATTTTTTTTATTTTTTTTAATCTTTGAGACTAAGTAATGACAGATTAAACCAGGAAAATTCGCAAGCAAGCAACGTAAGTCCTCTAAATGCACACAAGTAATCCAAACACCATGTTTCAGTTTTCCCACGAATTTAACCAAGCTCCACAATTAATTAAGAGGATCAGATACTCAATGCCAATAAACAAGCCTAAAATTAAGGTAATTCAATTTGCGAGGCAGACTATGTAATTTATTTATGGGCAAGTACAAAGAATAATATTAATGTTAAATCTTGGTTAACAAGTGTAAAAGCATACCAGGAATGATAATATTCAATGGGTAAAAGAATTTATGACCGAGTGATGTGGCAGCGAATGATTATATGGCAGATGAAGTGGCAGGTCTAATTATTTTACCTTGAGAGCTTCTGTTTCCTTGCTTCCCTACCTCCTGTGATCTGTTGTCGCTGCTAACGGCGATAGCGCAAGAAACGAGGCTTTGTGATTCTGCTTGGGCCTGGCGGTGCAAGGGAAGGGGTTGTGGTATATATGGTGTCGCTGCTGGACGGGGGCCTGTTGATGTGTTGATCCGTTGTCGCTGCTGGAGGGCACTGTGGACGGTGGCAGATGAAGATCTGTTGCGCTGCCTTTACTGCGGTGAGTCACCAGTCGATGCTGGCTGTGATGGGTGGGTGGTTGCGTCTGGTGATCTGTGTTGCTGATTTGGTTGCTGAAGTCGAAGGTCTGTTGTGAAGGCGTCGCTGAAAACGATTTGGCGTGACTACAGGTGGCGTGGAAAGTGGCCTGCTGTAGGAAAATCTTTCGTTGTGGGTGCTATAGAAAGTTGTCGTGGGTTTTGGTGGTTGTTGGGGAGGCCTGATCTACCCTCTGGCGAAGGTGGTGTGCTTTGCAACGGCGGTTTACTGGTGGAGAAGATGAACAGTGTTTCCCTCTCTTTTTTTTCAACCAGAACAATTGGATTTTATTTTTTTAGATCAAACTAAATCTAGGGTTAAACATAAACATGTAGACCATTTAATTGTAAGAACAATTAAAACCCTAGCTCTGATACCAAATTTGATGCGGGACAATAAATAATAAGAATTAAAGTAAGAAAAGAAAGAAGCTTTAGAGACAGAAGAAAGCTAAAGAAGAGAAGAAAGAGGATTGAAGATATGCAAAGTCTGCAATATTTTCATTAATAATCAAAACCGTCTCACAAAATGATAGAGAAACATATAAATAGTAAAACCCTAAAACATCTCACTATTGGGCTCAACCCATCAAATCAAACTGTTTAACATAAATAATTTCAAATAAATAAAATAACAATGAGATAGGCCCAAATGGGCTTAGTCTCCCAACCAAAACGTGGCAGGCTGGGTCATCCTACGTCGTCTCCGTCCATATACTCGTGTAATTTGCGGTGTGGGTCTGGTGTCCCCACCATCCTGCATTCAACGCACCCTCTAAGAATCTCAAAAACCAAGCCCTTGTTTCATTCAAAAGAGTCTGTTGGACTTCTTTGATCTCTTTTGTACCTTCTCCTTTAGCCCACTCCTGCTTCTCACTTGCACTTAGCTCCATTGAAGGCTTTGGAGACTTCAATTTAGCTTTGGCATAACTTAGACCTGTCTTTTTACTTGTTTTTTCTGTATCTGGGGCAGAAAAGTCAGTAAATAACCGCAGTGATTTATCCTCGAATGGGGTTGTTACATTTGGTTGGTCGATGAGTTGTTGGATTGTAAGGAATTTTGTGAGAGTGAGGTGGGGGTTCTCTGGTGAGGCAGAGGCGCAGAGCTCAGCAAACATACTGAAAGAAAAGGGATGAAAGTAAGAAGGATATAGAGCAATGGTAAGTACTATGCTGGCTAAAATTATGTTTTGGCCTTGTTATATATATACTTACTTGAGGCACTTGATAAGAGCTGCAGCAGTAGATGCCTGCTTTTGAGCTTCAGCTGCAACCAAGGTAGCTAAATATCTCCTTCGTAGCATTCCCTTGGAATATAGCAAACAATGAGAAAAGAGAGAGCTGCATTGTGATGCTGAGATTGATGAAAGAGTTTGCATGGTTTTCTTATAATATCTGTTGCTTCGATTAGTGGGTTAGTGACTCATTTTTTAAGGCATTGCATAACAGATCATTTTTTTTGCATCAAGAAGAAAGACAATTTTCCATGTGGTTAGCATCGTGCACAAGAATGAAAGCGTTTTTTTGAGAACAACCAGCCTTGTTGGAAACGGCCACCTCTGGCTTTGATGAAAGTGCATCAGGTCGATTTCGATAAGGCGTGGCCGGGCGTGCCTGCAATGCTAATACCAACAACTGCCACTTAATCGACATTTTACATCTTCATGCAGCAGAGCAAGGCCTTGTGCATTCAACAAACGAAGCACGTTATTGTAAGGAAACCTTATTTTCTCGTATGTATCGATCAGAATCAGACACAGGATATCCTGGAAATCTTCATAAAGTAATTGCACTTCCATTTGTTTACGCCGGGAGAAAAAAAATTATTGCATACGGTTCATTTCAAGAACATCATGTGCTACTGGTGCATTTTGATAATTTCCACCTTACATAGTCTTTCAACCTGTAATTTACTTGCAACTTGATCTAGTTAAGAAAAACAAAAATTGGCAGAATTTAAAGAAAAACAAGTACCAAAACAAGCTATCTGTGTCTCTGCAACATCAAAATGCATGTGTTTGGGAGAATCGTACCTGATCTTTATTTTCTTGCTGCTTGCCATTCATCAATCCACGCTTCTTACATAGTCCACCGTTCTCACTCTCATTGCTCTTCTCAATTCCCACTTGAATCCGCTCCACCAACTTTAATAGTTCCTGTCAAAACACCCTGCATATACCTGATGCAACACCAGCGTTTTCCTCTTTGATAATAATTTTCTGTCTTGCATTCTCCCCTTTCACTTCTGACAACTCCCTCAATTTCGAACCAGTAACTTCATTATCGACTGCCACAGGACCCTCAGATGGAACCAACATTTGCATCAAATCTTTTGGATTCCCAATGAAGGGATTCCTCCCTGACACAGGTCTCACACCAACTAAAATCGGAACTGGGTTCCAGCTTCCACTCTATCAACATAGAAAAACTGCCCAAGTTTTAACTTGTTATTCAAAATTAGCTCATTGTCTTCCGTCGATAATGAGACATAGGTTGAATGTGAGGAATCAGATACTTTTATAAAGAACCCTTTATAAGGCCATACTTCTGAGCCTGACAGGGCTGGCACAATGCTGAAAACTTGCAGGAGAACTGACCGATATTCTCCACGAATTTACATTCGAATTTATACTCTGGAGAAGCTTTAGCAGTACTCCCGGTGTAAGAGATGCCATACCTTTTCCTTCTCTATTTCGAACTATGATCTCTGCCAATTACCTTTCTCCATCCGAATTAGTAAAGCTGAATGAAGCACCCAATTTTAGTTCAGATCAACAGCACTCCCTATTTTACAGTGAATAATAGCCGACATAATTTTTAGGTACCAGATATGGTTTTAAGAATCAATCAGTACTCTTTTTTTTCCTTCTGTCTATATGAGGTAGCCCTTGCAGGTAACCTACGGATATTTGAATAAGCCAATGCCCTTATGCCCTCGCACCACGTAAATTCAGGTTTTTTTGCATAGCACGTAATCCGAACCTGTGACATGCGCCTCCAGCGTCCATCACAGGCTGCAATCTTTCCCAAAGGCTAAACCCGTAGGGTTAACTCAAACCTTTTTGTTTGCAATATTTTAGAATGCTATTAATCTCTCACCAATTATATTTTAAGCAATACTACATCTACATGAACATCCTTAAACCTTTTGGACTCCATAGGAAATGAATTTACTGAAGTAATTACAGAAGTTTCTTCAAATTTCTAAAGATATAGCAAAATGAATCCAGATGCAGTATGTATGCATTAATTCTAGGGCTTGTTACGCTTGTACGAAACTTTGACATAGACCATAAGTTTCTGTGGAAAAGAAAACAAGAAAGGTAAAAAACAGTCTGAAGTATAACCATACCATAGGCAAAATATCAGTTCGCACAAGATTGACAGAAACAAAAGGATCATACCTGAGATGAAGGGGGTTCTACTTTAAATAAATGGACGTGATTTGCACATAGAGATGATCACAAAACAGCCACCATCCAAAACAACCAATTTGTTTTGATAATAGAAACCATTGGCAAACCTCAATAGCTTTGCATGCCAGGCAAGCAACTATCAACCTCTCTTGGCTTGAAAGCCAAGAGACATGTTAATGAGTAATGAGAAGTTAGTGCCTTTTTTTTTTTTAATATACTTGAATAAACATACGAGTGCTGTCAGCTGTGCTGATTACTATTATTATTGGACATCATTTTATGATTTCCAACGAAAGAATTCTTCTTTAGATTTACTTGAGAAAGGCCGAAATGACCAAAACTGTCTGATCAGGTACACTGGGCTGGATGAGGGAAAGGGCATCTCGTGGATGGCGCAATCATACAGCCACAGCCAAATGACCAGAAACAGAACCGACTTTAAGTTAGATGGTAACTATTTCTTTACATCGAAAATGAAAATTCAAGGTGGATGGCCAAAGGGACAAATTAAAGGTTTGAGTCAACAAGTGGCTCAAGCAAATGCATTAGTTTCAGTTTCTGCACGAACCATGCTAGCATACAAACCATTACGATGTGAATTCAAGAGTGCATCATGACTACCATACTCCACCACTGCACCATCTTTCACTACAGCAATCATATCAGCTTCTCTAATGGTAGAAAGCCTGTGAGCCACTATAACAGTCGTTGCCCTCTTAGAGATCTTCCTTAGTGCCTCTTGGACATTCTTCTCTGATTCCAAGTCCAGTGCACTACTTGCTTCATCTAGCAGTAGCACCCTTGATCTCTTTAGAATTGCCCTTGCTATTGCTATTCTTTGTTTTTGGCCACCAGATAGTTGAACCCCACTCTCTCCTACCTATATCAAATATTAAATAGCAAGAAATCAATTACTTTTAGATCGGTCACAAGAGCGTGCCAATTCAGCAAACCTAATGTAGACAGTATGAAATAAATATGAGATCCTTGCGACTTTAAAATTTAGGCCATACCTGAGTTTCATAGCCTTGAGGGAGGCTACAGATGAACTTGTGAATGTATGCTTCACTTGCAGCCTCTTCAATCTCAGCCCTTGAAGCATTAGGATTTCCAAATGCAATATTTTCCCTTATACTACCAGAAAACAATGCAGGCTCTTGACCGACCAAAGCTGTTTGACTCCTTAACCACTTGACATTAAAATCCCTCAAATCCACCCCTCCCATTGTCACCTTCCCTTGATTAGGATCATAAAACCTTTGTATCAACCATACAACAGTTGATTTTCCTGACCCACTACCCCCAACTAAGGCCACCGTGCTACCACCTTTGACCTTTAAGCAAAAATCCCTCAACACAATAATCTCAGGCCTAGAGGGATATGCAAAAGTTACCATCTTGAGCTCGATATCCAATAGGTTTGATCTATCAATTTTCTTACCTCTATCCCGGTCACTACGAATCAATGGCTTACGATGAATGATATCAAAAATAGCAGCAATTGCAGGAGCAGCCATGGAAGTATCCGGCGCTAGCCCCGCTAGTTGTCCAACAGAAAATGAACTCAGCACAAGAATGAGGAAAATTTTGTATACCACGCCAATGTTTGTTTCCCCTTGTTTTACGAGGTAGGCTCCAAACCAAAGTGTTAAGGTATATGCACCATACATGGCCCCTTGAGAGAATCCAAGTGTTAGGCCTAGAACTTGTGACCTTTTCACTGATTTCTTCTTGGGCTCAGCCAAGGCTCTATCAAAGGACTCCACTATTTGGTCTTGAGCAGAGAAGGTTGCTACTGTTCTTATACTTGAAACAGCACCAGCAGCAATTGTGCTAGCTTTGGCATAAGAGCTATTATCTAGTTTTGGTCCAACGTTTATGATCAAACTCAAGTAGCTTGCACCAAGAGTGAAAGGAGTTAGTGCTGCAGCCAAAAGAGCCAATCGCCATTGCAGATAAAATGACAGACCAAGACCAACAGCAGCTGAACTTAAACCCATTAACAAGACTGAGAGTCTATCACCAAGAACGGATCGGAAACTGATACAATCAATTGAGAGCTTTGAAACAAGTACTCCTACGGAATTTTCTTCGAAATCAAACCAACCAGGTTCTTGCTTTAGTATAGATCGAAATAAGAGGTCCCGTATTCTCACGGTAAGTTTTGTTCCTGCCCATCCGCATAAACCTTGCTGGCCTGTCATAGAAATAATGCAACCAAATCCAAGACCTACAAGTATTAAACAGAGGCGTCCAACATCTCTCTTCAGTTTGAATTTGTTATCTTCAAAGTAGATTGTAAGGGCTTCGCCTAGAAGGTAAGGAAAGACTGAAAGTATTGCACCGGCATGCATACCCAAAAGAAAGCCCAGAAGAAGCTTGACAATCTCTGGTCTCTGAAGACCCCAAATTTCTGAGAGTTGATACTTTCTTGGCTTTGCACTTTCCTGCATTTCCTCCTCTTGTTGATTCTCTGCTTGCATTGATTTTAAGTACCTTGATTTTGAGGTTTCAAATGCATTCTTAGATCTCAAATCAACAGATTTCTCGTAAATAGAGAACTCCATATCCTTGGCAGCATCCTCCTGTTTCAATGCAGATTTTGAAACAGCTTCAGTGGCAAGTTTGACAAGGTCATAGTACGCACCAGCATTTTCCATTAGCTGGCGATGGTCACCAATTTCAACAACAGAGCCTTGATCAAGAACAGCAATGGTGTTGGCATTTCTTACTGTCGCTAGCCTATGAGCAATGACAATGGTTGTTCTGCCCGTGGATATCTTATCGATGGCTTGCTGAACAACAGATTCAGACTCTTGGTCCAGAGCACTGGTGGGCTCATCTAAAAGAAGGATTCTAGGATTCTTAATCATAGCTCTAGCTAGTGCAATTCTCTGTTTTTGCCCCCCTGAGAGTTGGGTTCCCCTATCTCCAACCTGTCCATAAGTAGCTTTCCTGGTAAGAATTAAACCATATGTGCTTGTGCAGATATTTTACTGTAAATTTTAAATTATGCAATAATATGGTTGTGATAGTGCTAAGGTACCTGAGTGTCATAGCCAAAGGGAAGGCCAGAGATAAAGCTGTGAGCATTGGCAGCAATGCAAGCATTGATTGCTTCTTTCTTTGTGGCATTCTCCTTTCCCATCATCACATTTTCTAGTATGCTGGTGGCAAACAGAACTGGCTCCTGCCCAACCATGCCTATTTGACCTCTTAGCCACTTGACTTGCAGTGTCCTCAGGTCATTACCGTCCAAAGTTACTACTCCTGCAATAATATGAAGAACTCAACCCCATTAGATGCTTCATATTGTCTCACTGATACAGCCTCCATTTCTGAGCCAAGTCCAATATGATAGGAGTACGATGATGAGGAGCTTACCATTGATGGGATCGTAGAACCTCTCTATGAGAGCAAAAACGGTGGACTTGCCACCACCACTAGCACCAACCAGTGCAAGAGTCTTTGCGGATGGAATAACTAGATTAAGAGAGCGGAGAATTACAGTTTCAGGACGCGATGGGTAAGCAAAAGTAACGCCTTTGATCTCGATCCTTCCACCAACAGTTGACAGTATCCTTCCATGGGGGCTGTAAGGATCTATATCAGGAATTCTGTCTATAATTTCATATACTCTGGTTGCTGCTACTGTGCCTTGCGCAAATTGAGCAAAATATGATAGAGACAATGCCAATCCTCTGTCACAAAAATCCAGACAATAATTCTTGTCTTTAATCATGCTTTCAGAGTTATGGCTTGAAAAGATTAAAATCTCATCAGCAAACAAACATACAGACAGCATTTGATGACGAGAATTTAAGACATGATTACCTTCCCCCTACATTGACACCAAAGAAGCAAGCTATGGCATCACCTCCACTTATCTCTTTCCTTGCAACCAGGATAGATCCATACCAAAAGGCCAGTGCCCATGTTGAGTAGGTAACCAAGTAAATAACTCCCATTCCAGCACCCTTAGCAAACCCAATCTTTGCACCGATAGGCACCGACTTCATCAATAAATCAGCATATTTCCTGGCCAACTTATCCTCAGCAACAAAAGAAAATACAGTCCTAATTGAACTGATTGCCTGCTCAGCTACGCCACCAGCTTTCCGATAAGAAACCTACCATTATAACAAGCCAAAAACAATTGTCCACTATATTCTTCCAAGTAATTGAAATAAGGCATATCTGAGTCCTTGAACTTAGTGTCATACCTCTTCTTTTGTAGCTAGACCGACATAAATGGCCTTATAAGCAATGCCACAAAACATCGTTAATGGAGTGACTGACAAAACCACCAGAGATACCTTCCATGACCTTAAGAACCCGACCCAATAACCGCAAATGAAGGTAAATATATGATGGATGAAATGTGCCATCTGCAAATATGATAAAAAGATCCACTGCATATCAGCACTAATAGTCTACCATGATCTAGTCAAAAACAATTTAGCCGGCCTGTTAACTGAAAAAAACACGCTGCAGGCTTAAATTATGGGCAAGTTAAGAGCATAAAATTAGTACTTAATGATAAAGTAATCATATTATATGTATTACACATATTCCAGACAAATAACAAAGGAAAGGAAAGGTAGGATTGACCTTCTCCCCCATCACTTCTTGGATTTGTGCAACATCACTTGAAATTCCATGCATAATATCACTAGTGCTGACTTTTGTATCATAGAAAGTGATATCTTGCCTTAGAACTGCGCTCAGATACAAGTTTCTTATTCGATGAGCTGATCGTTCTCCAACTAATCTCCAACAAGTGATTTCTGTTTCACCCGAAAGAGAGAAATTATGTTGAGGCAAAGTGATTTATGTCAACTTACTTGACGATAAAGACACTGTTGTAAAACCATAAAATGGATAGCGACAAAGTAAATTGCTGATGCTGTTGTTATTCAGAGTTCATTTAATAATCTCCCACTTACCTAAATAGGCTCCAACCACAACTAATGCTGCTACTCCAGTCATAAGCAGACATATCTGCCATTGCAAATTAAAACAGTAATAATAATAATCAAAACAAAAAATAATGTTAATTAATGTGCATCTGAAACCAATATTTTCAAGGCATCAAAAAATTCGTCCTGCAAAGTTGTGGAAGGAGAGGAAATTGTATAAACACAAATGAAAACGCTTACCCTCTCCACTTCTTTCATCATATTATCATCAGAGTGCTTCGCAATCCTGTTCACAAAATCTCCGAAAAAATAAGAATACCATGGAAGAGATCCTCCATTTATGAGAGCTCCTAAACAACCCAAAAACACAAGAACCATATCCCATTTCGTCGAGTATTTGAACAGACTAAACAACCCTACTTCCCTTCGTGCTGCTTCTTCGTTGTCATCATCCTCCTCATCATAATCTTCATCTTCATACTCCGAAGCCTGATCAATGTCATCATATGGATATTTACCGGGAACGTAATCACGACTGGTTGATCGATTAGCTTCATAAGCACTGAGTAAATCATCATGTCTACTACGGGATAATTCATGACCATGATGATCGTGCCCACCGTGTGGAGTACTGTGGTACAATGGACTAACACCATCATCTTCCATATAAGCATGAGACACTGAAATCCATCTAGAATCTTTATCACCATGGAGATTAGTGTCAGTCTGCAATAACTCTCCCTGTTTCTCAACATCCTCGCTGTCATAGTCAATCATGCTAAGCTCATCTTGATCAACCAAAGGACTTGCATTTCTGCGAGCCCCTCCCTTAATAGCCTGAGATATTGGTCTTGAAATCCCATGATGGGATTTACTGTAAGCAGCCGAGCTATAATCCCTAACATGAACTACCGACCTCTCATTATTTCTGGCAGCGTAGCTTTGTAGCTCAAGCCTCCCAGCAGGTACAGCACCATAGCTAGATTGATCGTAGTATGGATTTGTGAAGGTTCTAAATCCACCATGTGTACGTGAAAGATAGTAGTCATTTGCTGATCTTTGAAAAATATGTCTGTTTGATGGTGTGCTAGCTGCCCATGGGCTAAGAGCTGCTCCCAGGCTGCGGGTATCATTCCACCCTGTGGGCTGAAACTGCCATGAAAGCTCATCTTGCCATGACGTATCATTGTCCGTGGCGAAAGGCGTGGAAGGAGTTTGGCGAAGCCTATTTGGAGTATTTGTAAAGCTGAATTGTGTAAATGAACGTGAATCATACTGTGAGTTAACAGGAGTGCTGGGGTGCCTGAGTTGCCTACGCTGATGATAGTTTCGTGAGCGGCCGGTGGAGTGGTAATCAATTTCAAAGGAGGAATCAGCCATTGATTCGAGTACAGGCAATGGCGTGTGAGATGCGAGTAAAGTGTTAGAGAAAGAAGGTTAGGATTTGTAGAAGAGAAGTAAACATGCCATTGCAGAAAACAACAGGGTTATACAAATTTCGTGAGTAGAGGCTAGTTGTGAGTATCGAGCTGGTTGATTTAATGAGTTTCGATCATGCCGCCTGTTTTTTGTACTAAAATCAAGATACTTTATTGGAAACAAAGTCATAAAAACTGGATTCTTCACCTCAGTTTTGTTGTTTTCTAGTCCTCTCTGGCCACTAAATTGCCTGAAACAAAGCTGTCATTTAGTTTGTTGTTTTCTAGCTAGTTCTCTCCGCCACCTTGTGGTTGACACAATTTGGCTAGTTTTGACTAGGCTGATATGAACTTTAAAGCTTAATTTGATCTAGTTTTATTGCTAACTAATGGTAATAGCTATTAAAAAATAATATAAATCATATAACAGCTTAAGCTATTGGGTTGAGATGGTTCTTTGATATAGTATCAGAGCTTTGATAATCAAACGGTCACGAGTTCGAATCTCATAATTCCTATTTATTTGATAAAAATTAAGCACATGGTAATGTGGGCATGTACAAGTTTCAAGCCCAAAGAGTTTTTATTTGAGGGAGTGTGTTAGAGAATAATATAAATTATATTATGAGAACTCACCTAACAGCTTAAATTATTAGATTAAGATGGTTTTTTTAAATGTAAACAATGTGAAAGCAGAATATGCACATAAGAAAGATTGCGGCTAATGCAACAAATGGTTGGCTTGATTTGCCTCTCACCAAAGGGGATGGCGAGTGGACAGTACGCTACGCCAACAAAGCCGGCCATTTGAATGTCCATAGAGTCTATGCACGGAAACCTAATGAGATGAGTTGTAATATGAAGGGATATCGACTTTTACGATGATTCAATCATTAATCCTAACGAGATTTTGTCTTCATGTTTCTCCTCTATGATTCTTTTCTTGACCAGCGAGAAACCTAAATTAAAAAATATACAGAACAACTTGTCCTTACGTAATTACATGTCCATATGTAATGCAATCACAAGTTCATGACATCAACCACACGACTCTATTCCATTTGTCAGCATAAAATTTAACGAGCTGCTGTTTTATCGATCACATAAATACATAATATTATATTTCTGTATTCGAATTTGATATAGCTTCGACCAATCTATTTTGAGGTGACAATATTGAGAGGGATGTAAATCCTTCAGCCTATCAGCCCACGGGGACACGCGACATAAAAACTGAGTAGGTTTCAGCAATCGGAACTTGAAGAACATCCCCATCCACAACAATCCTATGAGCCCAGGGGCCAACATCAATGGAACACAGCTTTCCTTGATGACACTACAGTGTGCAAAAGATGCCTATCGACATCAAGAGCATTGACTTCGTTAACAAGTATTGGCAATCTTAACAAGAAACAATGACATGAAATTAATGTAGTGGAGAAGAATGGTAAAATAACAAGCATTGTATACAAGCTATTGCTCCGCATATAATCACATCACTCTCCTTAAGTTGTCAACAACTCTAATTCTAGCAAGAGTTCGATTTCTCATATACATCACACACGGCTGGAGACTGAGTAATAGAAAAAAGAATGCTCCTAGACTACCAAAATCCCAAGAACGCCAGTAGGCGATTTTTGTTCAATACAATATACAACATATTCGAGCACATGCGTTCGTATCCTATATATAATCCCTTTACACTATCACTTGATTGATGATTCCAGGAGTAGCTCCAAGCTTTTCTCTTAAGTGATTATCTAAGCTTTGAGTCACTACCTTTGCTTCGGAAGGATGACAGAGAGAAGAATGACCGTGGTGCTGTAAAATTTGAACTTAAATGTGTAAGCAAATCATCATAAATAACCAACTCCAAAACAGATAACTTTATGTAAAACGTTGTTGATCACATGAAGTAAATGAACTCAAACTCTTACTAAATACTCCATAAACAATCAACAGTTTTTTTTTTCCTTGTTTTCTGTTAGGTAGCTAGATTGAACATAAAATGTCTTGAAAACTTGTTAACAATGGGTCTGCAAAGGACTTGAACCACTTGTATGCCACTCGGATGGTCAGACTCGACAATAATTAATTTAGCTCAATAGATCAAACATAAGCCTCTTTCTTAAGCTGTTAAGCTAAAGGAGTCAAATCTCAAAGGCTATAAACAAATCCCAAATTCCTGATTTTCATGTGTTTTTGTAATGCTGCACCGATCAAATAAGAATCATGTACATGTGCGATATTAAATGATTAGAGTCATGCAAGGCAAATATCCATAGAATGCCTTCCATTGTATCATAATGGCATGCATTGAAAACATGCACATTCATACAGGTCCAGTTAAGTGCAAGATTGTAAAACCTCCCCCTATTGGTCCAAGGTTTTATATTTTACACGCTAAAAAACACTTCATGAAAACTAGCCATGCATGACAATAATCATGCAAACAAGTAGGGCGTGTTTGGCATTGCGGCCAAAATGTTGTTTGCCCAAAATTTGAACTTTTTTTGGCTTAAAATTAATTTTTTGTTTGTGTTTTTGAATTGTTTTGATGTGCTAATATCAAAAATGAATTTTAAAAAAAATATATATATTATTTTGATGCATTTCTGAGCGAAAAACACAACGCTAACACTTACCACTCCCAAACAGGCACTAAGACACAGTACATGATTCTTATTTTATAAGTGCAACAGTACAAACATGCTGACTTACACATGCTAGAACTTGTTTGTTGATTTTTATGCAGAGCATATGTCATGGATCACATGCCAGCTTTAACATGAGAGTATATGCATTAGACCAAGCAACCATGCTCACGAACAAAACCTACCTCTCAAACACTTGCGAAGGGGTGTTCAGTTCTGTAAGAAGATTTTGAAGAAAGCATTACCTCGAGTGGAAGTTTCATGTTCCTGAATCCTACATCAGTAAGAAACACATGCAGGGCGAATGCCTCCCCTATCATGCAGCTAGTCCCTTGGTTGGCCCCATAATCATGGAAACATATCAACCAATCAATAGCATTTTAATGCTAGCATGCAATTGAAATAGTTTAAGTGATGACCACAAGCTCAGCTCTATTAACTCACTATAAAGTCAATGAACAGAGCATTGATGTTCTCAGGCTTGTCTTCATATCAAGTCAAGCTACAGCACAAAACACCAAGGTACTTGGGCCAGCTTACCAGCTCATCTCAGTAAAAAGCATCTTACTTTACCCTAACAGATTCAGGTTCAAATTTGGAGAAATTAGAGAGGCACCTAATTTGAAGCTACTCTGTGCAACGTGCAATGAAAACTTTTCTGGAAACACATCAGATAAAGCTGGGAAGTCCTTTAAACATGACTTGACAGAATATTCAACAGCCTAACATGCCAAGCAATTTATTGTGACGAAATTTAAGAATTGAGTAATTTAGAATATTAACAAGAAGAAAACATTCACCTTTAATAGAGCTTCCAGACAAATGATCATCCCTCAATTTGAAGTTTGCTGGAGGTGCTGGTATGGAGCTATGTAATGCTTGAACTGCAAAAAAATGACAAGGGTCAAGTCATCTATGCAACAATTCAGCATTGCAATCAAAACTCATAACCCGATTAAGAAAACCTAGGAAAAGCTCCACCATTTGGTGGCATAATATGTGCAATTTGTAAAAGAGCCAGCCAAATCTCTGTTCACCTGAAGGTATTACATAAAGGGCAATTTATTCAATAATACACAAGTTTCAGATGTAAAGATCTAGAGCAGAGGTCATGCTCGCTTCATTGACAATTATGTCCAAATCATGCCACTTTTAAAAATTTCTGGTATATGATTTCTAAATCATTTTTATTCACATAGGATGAGCAAAGGAGGTCAACTCATTGACTACCAATTAAATATCAGCATGTAAGCAGAAAAAAAATTGAGATCCATGTATCAAAGACCAGGCACTGCTTTTTATGCCAGAAGCTCCAGCGCTGGTACAGGTCTTAAGAGTCATTGAAACTCTTGAAAAAAAAACAATACAGCAGAAAAATTAGTGCAGGATGAATAGAAAAGGAGGTTACTTTAAACTACATGCAGCATTTTGCCTTTATAACTCCTTGACATTCAAATAGAATCGAGATTCAGATCTGTCTATAAATTCCCTTCATGAACCAACAGTTAAGGGGGCAAGAAATCATTGTCAACCCATAGAGCCATGATATCAAGGAGACGAATAATAGTTAATCAATCAGGGAAAGCAAATATAGCTTACCTTGCTCATTGAACAACTCACTTTCATTAAAGCCATCATCTGAAGGGTGACCCTGTGAGAATCCCATTCTTGACTTCCTCAAATCTTCTGATGACCGATTGGCAGGATCTCGCCCATCTTCTGTATCATCATCTCCTTCAGAAGTGGTAGCAGAAATCCAATCAACCAAACCCTCTGCCCCACGACTTTTCCTTCCAAACTTTAACAACCGTTTGAACCCTTTGGTGACATCCTTGCGAGACTGATTATGGGATGAATTGGCAACAAGAATAGGTTTCTGCGCACTTCCCCACTTCTTCCTCATCCGAGCTACATCAGCCTCTGTTTGGGTCAGAGAATGAGAATTCCATGATGCAGGACTCCCAATTGGAGAGTCCACATAAGCATCAATATCTGAGGTCTCATGTGGGTAGGAAAATGGATGTTGCATGCGTGAGTTCCATGACACGGGGCTTTCCCCAGGTGAGTCCTGCAGAGACCCTACAGCATGGAATGTTGAAGGCACAGACGCAGGCAATTCAGCAACTGAAGAAGGATCAATTTGAGAAATAGATCTCAGAGATTCATCATTCTCGGATCCAGATGTACCCATCTTGTCTGAATCCAGGCTTAGTCTTGGTTTGCCATTATCCATATTAGCACAATCTTCAATCTCGGTTGTTTCAAGTCCCTCATCTTCTTCTTCTGCCTCAAAGGCTGATTCTTCAAATTCTTCATTTTTTAAAGTCTCAGATGCTACCATAGCTTTCAGTTTCGCAACAGTTGCTCCAGAACCAGGACCTATGCCATTGCCCTTCCTGAGGAAAGGCTTTGACTCCACATTCTTTGAGAATTTGTCATATGGGATCTGCTCAGTTTGCTCTTTATCAAATTTCAATGGTGCCAAAACAACATCCGAGTTTAATGGGGGCAAATCCTTGAACTCAATAGGACCGGCAGAGCTTTTGCGCAAGGATTGAGACCGCTGGTTCTTTTCTTCCTTGGCCAGAGGTATCTCTTCACTGGAACTCTTGCTGCGAGCATAGGTTCTCACCTGCAAGCGATTTGCTGCTTTGCTAACTCCAGACAAGGGCTTTGTGTTCTCTTTTCTGAAATCGGAGAAGTTTGGAACAGACTGTGCAAGAGGATTTTCTGATTGTACTCTCCGCCTCCCGGAACTTGGGTTGGAAATTTTGGATGATGACCGTGGAACTGGCACAACTGTGGTGCGAGGGGTGGATGAAGATGAATTTCTGTTCAGCAAGAGCTTCTTGTTTTGAGAGCTTCTAGAAGCAATGCCCCCTAAAGACACCTCATTGAATGATCTGTCCTCTCCATAATAAATCTGTTCTGGAAATTCGGAAAGATCTTCATCCTCTTCACTATGAATGGAATCTACTGGCTGAGGGAAAAAGAAAGCCTTACAAAGGGAGCTTTGAAATTCCAATACAAAAGGCAAGAAAAAAAAATATAACAAAATTAATGCTGAAACTTATTAGCTTCAGCACTTATTTTCCATAGACAACTGAAAGATGAAATACCTGTTCTCTCTTCGTACTTGAATTAAAATTGAATGATCTGAGCTTTTCTGCACATCTGTGAGTATCAGACAAGGAATTTTGTCTGTCTGCAGAGCAAGAAAATTTTGCCTTCATCTCAGCTCTACTCCGCTCAAGACTTTCCTGCATGGCCTTCAACTTGGCTTCCTTCTCCAATCTTTTTGTACCCCACTCCTCCCTCAGTTTTGCATCTCTTTTCTGCATGTACCTCTCATAAAATTTCCCTCTAGAATCATCTGAAAAACTAATCTCAGAGAAACTCTGCCTCAGAGAACTGCCACAGTCCTGATGATCTACTATCTTCCTTGGTGGAGTGCTAAACTTTCCAGTATCACTAGAACTCCCAGTTCGTTCAAGCACCGTCTTTTCCTGAAACTGAACAGGAGATATCTCTACAGCTACTGGTTTTCTGTACTGTAAACTTGCTGCCTGTTCAGATTGCACTTCACTAGGCTTGCCTCTCCGAGCAGAACTGGATTGATCACCAGGAATGCGAAGTTTGTGTTCAGCAAAAAGCTTTTCAAGCTCATTTGCCTTTATCTTCAGCTCATCATTTAATTCTTGATTCCCCTTAGACTGCCTCACCCTTTGAAACTGATCTGCTGATGGTACTTGCTGAGAACCAATGCTCTCTTGACTCTCAGAATACTTTTTACTGGGAAAGCTAGGCTTGTTGCTTCCATGAATAGATCCACTCTCATCCCTCCTACCCTGCAGCTTCCTAAATTGCTCTGGACCCAAAAAAGGTTGTTTCTGGACCTTCATTTTTGAAACTTCAAGATCATCCTCTGTTATCTGTTCAGTGTCCTCCTTCCTTGCCTGATCAACTTCACCCTTAAACAATTTCTGCTGTGTCTGAGAAGCTGACAGATCCAAGTCAGTCACTTTAGTTGGCAATTCCTTATCCTTCACTCCAAAACCACCTTCAAACTGTCCTGAAAAAGATCTAGTATGAGTCTGAGAAACCCCAGACCTTGACTGACTCGAGGACTGATCCCTTATTTTAATGTCGTCAATTCTATTCCCAGACGCCACATTCCCAACCCTGCCCACAAAACCTCCAATCTGGGTCTGCAGATCAACCTGGTTTTTCACTGCAACAATCTCCACCTTATCTGGAAAACCTCTCGACTTCTCCTGAAAACTCAGTTGAGCTTTAGCTCCAACAGTCCTCTCTTCCCCACCTGAAGTACCCTTCAACTTCTCCAAAACCACCTGATCACCCACCCCTGACTCCTCCCCTCTACCTGCAGATGACCTCAACTGGGCCAGAGACCCTACTTGATCTTTCAAATTCACTTTCCCCTTCAAATTCACCTCCTTGTCCTTCCTCGCAGGCCCACCACCATGAGTTTGCAAGTCACCCTGATCTTTCAACCCAGAAAGGCTCTTAGTCTCCAACTTAACTAAATTTGCTGCACTTTCTGTATCATTCAACCCTTTCTGGTCCTTATCATCATCTGATGAGACAGGAAACACATTACTTTTGGTTCCAGAAACAGAGGATGAAGAGGGTGTACACAAGGGGCTGTCTATATTGTTATCATCCTTCTTGTCATTGCCCAAGTCAATGCTCATATCACTTGCACCACTCCATCTCCTCAACACAGCCTTTTCAGTTGCAGTTGCAGTTGCAGGTGAAACATCAGATGATAGTCTCCTCAGCTCTGCAGATTTACCTACAGCTCCAGGTTTGCCACCTGAGCTCTCCTTCTGCTTGTTCTCAAATAGGTTGATCCTGTCCTGAACACTGAGTCTCCTAGAAGATTGGCTTGGTAGACTTGTTGATGAATTAGTCACAGCCTCCTCTTTCTTCTTTTCTTCTTCCTTGTTCTCGTTCTGAATAGTCTGTTGCTGCGTAGCGAGAGAGGAATTGGGCTGTTGATAAGTGGAGGACTTGGATTGGTTAAGGTGGAATTGGGTTTGTGTCGTTTCTATTTGTTGTAGTTCTTGGCTAGCTTGCTGCTGTTGGTGTTTATTTTGGAATGGGTTTTGGTGGGGCCTGGTCAGGTAGGAACCACTTTCATCTTCAGTGGGGTCATCAATTGACATGTCAGATCCCCACGAGGACCGGACCACTTGATCCCCCACAATTGGCTTCCATGGATTGGTCAGGTCTGGTCTTCTCTGGCACAGTAACATAAATTTGGTACAAGCCTCACTGCACGAAATATTTAATACCTTTATTAAATTGTCACAAGAAGAAAAATCTAGCTAACTAGAGTTTGTGGGAAAAGGTAATTAAGACTTAAGAAAAAAGGTGGGAAGTACAAGGAAGCTGGAACTTTTAAAACAGAAAACAACCCTGTAACAGCTAAACCTGCCATATTGTGACAGGTGAAATTAAGAAGATTGGAATGTTTGTCCTTTTTTAATACTTAATAAATCAATTGAGATAGGATGTCAACTTTCTCTGTTTTGATAATAAGATTCCAAATGCCGAGAAGTTTAAGATCTTTTCCTTGCTAATTTTGCTCCAGAATACCACCTGCTTTGTCCTAGATGGTGGAACCAGAAGGGCATATTAAAAGCCAATGTAGGGTCCACAACCAAATATGTGAATATCTCAAGTTGAAACATTCTAAACAGTGCCCCATAAAAAGTTTTCATAATGACCGGTCCCAGAGTTCAACAAGGACAACACTCAACACAATCATGAATAATTTAATTACTCAAGTGTCCTTGGTACTTTAAACCAGTAACCTATGTGGTCCACTTGAAGGAATCCCCCAAAGCACTAAGATTAAAAAAAAATCAGAAGTCAGTCACAAGGAATTCTAATGCCAACAGAGAAAAATAACTCCCCTAATTCTGGTATGAGCTCAATATATTTGTAAAACTCACAATTTGAGCTTAAGAGAGAAACTCAAGCAACTATACACCTTCATCATCTCAATGAATCACCAGGAGACCTACCTAAATAAGACATCATGCAGGCCATACATCAATCAACTCGATGATGTGCAATGTTACATCGGTGAAAAAGATAGGGAAAAGAAACACTATCATTTCAAACAATCCAAAAACATGTAGTTCCTTTTCATGCACTATATGATCACTTGCATGCAATGACTGTTATGCATCAATAAAAACTACAGAGCAGCATTAGCCAACAGCATCTTTACACCACATGGAGTTGCCTGAAACTTCCCCATTTTCCAAGTCATAAATAGAAGCCATGTCTTTGACTTGCCAATACATCTAAATTTTAAATTAAACTTACACTCTTAAAGTCCATGGTCATACTTCATTTTCTAAATAGCTAAGCAGTCCGATGATGCACCATATTGTGATACTTTAGGCACAACAGTGGACACTAGCTGCACTATATCAGCAGTGCTACAGCTAAAACAGCTTTGACAAGTCAAATTTGTTTCTTAGGCAGAGGAGCCCCAACAAGAGCAGCTAAGAACCACCTAGAAATGACATCTTTCAATTTCAAGTTCCACATCAATAAAATTCAGATCAACACCTTGCAATTGCAGAATTTATTTACTTTTTAAGGAAGATTAATATAGGCATTTCTAATGTCCTAAAATGACCAAGGCTAAAAGTCATTTTTTAGATTTTGAATTGCCTGTCAACACAAGTACACAACAGAAAGATGAATATGACATGCATTTAAACTCTGGGTTGTGAACCTCGCCACGCCTTTTAGGTTAATGAATTTTTCTAAAAATTCTAGAGTCACAGCACAATAAACAGTTCATTTGATGGATTCACACACCAGGTAGAACTGGGTAGGAAAAGAACAATTTATATGGTGAAAAGTGTTCAAGATTGGGTAGGAAAGCTAGAACCAATGTTTCCATGTCATCTTCTACTCTGTGCTGAGAAGTGGCTTGGAGGTTGTCCAATTCCACACTTAACACTAGTCCCATAGACAAGCCATCATACAACATAAAAAACTTGCAGCTAAGCCTAAATTGAAATTTCACTCTATTTTGGTCAAATTTCCCTCTTCCTCCTCATTCCTGATACCACATGTGCTTGCCTCCCAACCCAACTGAAGAATCATTTATTCCATTTCCCCAACACCCCCCCCCCTAAAACCACATCAAAAGGCATCACTAAGCACTAAGTGATTAGAACACACAGGATTAAGTTGAACGCACATGAAACACACACAAAAAAACAAAAGTAACAGGAGGGAGAGAGAGCAACTATGCATGGAGTTCCCAAACAGCTTACTTCAAGCGATGGGCACCAAAGCGATCTGCAAAATGCTGGAGGTCTGGAACAGTGTCAAGGTTGAATCCAGTAGCAGATGCATTAGCATAGGCTGTGGCTAAATCCTCCCTAACTGCAGCAAGCCTCACATCAATCGCCCTTAGAAGCTCCTTCCTGCATAATAGATTAAGTAACAGCATTAAAGGAAATTTTAATAGAGATTTAAGCATGGCAAGCACCTATGCAAGCACACTATCAGACCGTATCTTGCAGTAAAAGCATGTCCATTTTTTAAAAAAAAAACTTTCATGATTAACATTGCACTGCAACTACTTCAATAGGCAACTGAAGATGCTCTGGCTTATGCTCATGCCTTATTAAATGATAACATCTTAATCATCTAATAAATTCAAAAATTTTGAAGACAAGATGAAGTTAACAAGCTCAAACAAATTCAGAAAACTCTCAAGTATTGACCAAACATAATCAAAAGCACTAAAGAGTGCTGCCCCCCCACCCGAGCAAGCAAAACCCAGAATACAATGGAACCAAAGGTCCTTACTTTGTTGCATCAGCTCCTGCTGTGGTTCCTGTTCCATCCCTGCCTGGAGAAAATCACCCACCCAATAAGTCAGCACATGAGCAATAAATATGTTACAAAAAATCTAGGTTAGGAAGAATAATCTAGTTTAGATATTGAATGAAATTTCACATATTCATTAATAAAGGATAATGAATTCAAAATAAATCAGAGATGACCAACAGATGGTTTCAGAATTTTCTTCACTACATTTCAAATACAGCTGCAATGTCATACAGTTAGCACAGTAGTAATAAAAAAAACAGCATAAGCAACATTTTTGCAATGCCAGTTTTCAAGAAATCTGTTCATTTATCACCTGACAACTTGGTGTTACAACACACCATTTCCCATTTCTATGTTTATGTACCTTTTCACAGTTTTACTACTTTAGATCTCTTCAAGAAACTTAAACATATTAAGAGAAGAAAGAACAAGCCAAATGATAATTTTCTAAACTGATTGTGTTTGAAATAAGGCCAACTGCAAAGTATTCAATTGTGTGCTTCTTGTGAACTTGCCAATCAATATATTCATTAATTCCAACCTTTTATACCGATGCAGGATATGGCATAAAAATACTCATGCAAAGTTTGCTTCTTTTAAATGTTGACCAAACTTCTTCAGGACTAAGCAGAAGATGACACAGCAGATCCATGATTTAGGTAACCAGCATACATATTTCTATATTCACTGGCTAAATATGCCAAGAACCACAATGTTCTTAGACCATGCTCAAACCCACTTAAGACCAGTATTAAATTAAGTGAATGTTCAAAGGGCGAACTATCCCTATCCTACAACCAACACCTTCCATGCACTGTCAGCACCACATGAACCACTCCACGAAACAGATCCAGGAATCTGCGCACTTCCAATTGAAACATATTTTTCCATCTCTTCATATTTCACATGGCATCCCTCTGTTGCCTATCTATTGCTTGACTGCAACCTTTTCATTTAAATGAAAGCAAGATTGAACCCCGGTTTATCATGAGAAATGCTCCCATACCACATGAACTCACTGAGCATGCAATCACTTAAAAATATTGTCCAATGCTCTCACCAAGAAATAGGGGTCACGTGTCAACCCCAATAGGGATGAAACAGCAAGCAAACTTCATCCCACTTGAGAAACCAGCTTCTACTTTTACTATCTTAACCAAAGTCAAACTTTACAGAAGCTTTAACGTCTTATAGCTGACAACTTGCTATCTACTGTGCTACTCCACCAACACCCAAACGTTCAATTAACAAGTAGAAGTTCTATTCTTTGTCACTGATTGTAATGTAACTCTATCAAGCCTTCGTTCAGCTTTGCAAATGAAATAAGCACACAACTAGCATTGCTCAATATCTATTTCACATTGTAAAAGAGTAATATTGGCTAATTCCATTATAAACCAGAAATACATGTCATCCTTATTCTTTGTCTCAATTCAAGGCATTATCCATGAAAAAACCATTAAAAGTAGTAGCAAGTGGCATTTCAATTTTAAAACTGGAAAGCATAAGATGTTATGTCATATCCTTAATTACTACAATAAATACTAGCTCTTTGCTAAAGAATTCCAGATATAAAAGACAAGACGTCATGAATAAATTTCTGAACTTCCAGTTGGGCAAGTTTTCATTTCTAGTTATTTCAACTTCTGCATAATTTAATCCAAGGTGATATATTCCAATAAACAAATCATTTCAAGACAGCTTATATGTGTTTATCCACCAATGCATGTGAAAAGAGTTCCTTGAATCTTCAAATCCACATGTTTGTCACAGTATAAACATTTGCTAATTACCAAGACTTTAGAAATCAACGCACTATATATGTGATAACACGTGCAGGTAATTTACACTAAACACCATGAAAGAAAGAAAATTAGAAAAAAATATTTTAGAGCCAGGACACTAGGATATCAAGAGGACCCAAAGTAATATAGATTCACTGCTAATTCTGAAACTAGTGTAACTAGAGGAAGAGACCAAGGAAGATGCACGCAACAATATAGATTATCAAACTAAATTATTTTGACTCTGTAGCCAGTATGAGTTTCCTACTATTTAATAAGGAAATCTTCATTAAAGAATCTGATTTCAGGTACCTCTGACCAGTAAATTTGGACATATACTATAATTCTGTAATTTCCATGAGACAATATCTACTCTTATCTAAAATTTATGTATGCCACCAAAGAGGGGAGACAGAGCCATTATATACTTGGTGTTTATTCACTTTTGGGGCTGAGCCTTCATGATTCTGATTAGGGTGGTAGACTTGCTTCCGGTTCCCTCATGGTCTTGGAAGCAGGAAGAAGTGCAAAATTTCTGAAAGAGGGGCATTTGGTGTATTTTGATGGAGAGTCATGTGACAATTTTCGAAAACCATTTCTCATCAAGTAAACTGTTTTCACCAGGATTGTGTTTCAAACAACCCTGTGATGCAATGCTGGATGCTTTTCAAGGTAGTTCCCCAGCTGATATTCAGGGGATAGGAGCGCTTTACTGTTTTTATTTTGTTCTACTCGTACTTCTTTCATGAGATGATATCTCTGTCTCCTGATTTATCTACTAAGTCATTTTCTTTACAATAAAATTCTTATTTTATCTTAAAAAACATTAATGAGAATGCATTTTCTTTCCAAGAAAACCAGTAAGTTCATTAAACAATTTCCAAGCAATTGAAAATTCATGAATTGTTATAGAGGTCAGTGAGGATGTGTGAGAACTAGGATTCTAGGGTATATTATATAGTTCCCCAAGTTGATGGCAATAAAATCAGTTATCTAGTATGTATTTAGATGGAAGATATTATCTTTTTAGCATTACTGTATTCAGAAGAAACCGAAAAAAAATGAGAGAAACATACACACCTAAAGCACCAGAAAGTTGATCTCCAGACCCCTGAATCAAAGGAACCTCAAATTCAGTGAGAACTGCTTTTCCAATAATTATCATGATTATTCCCTACTTGATAAAATGGTAGTCGTTACCTGAGAATATATTTTCCGGGCTGCTTCTAACTGAGACATCTCTGCATCAAATGTATTGACCATCTCTAAAACCTCAGGTGAACTGACAAAACGCACAAACCTGAAAACATGAAGTGCAATCGTGTCAAAAGATGAACGAACCATTTCTTCCTACAGAAACAAATTGTCTCAGATAGCACTGTATAAAACCTCTCAAGTGTTCCTTTTGTGAACCAGGTCTCAGCATTTCTACGCCGGTCAACCTCTAGTTTAATTGACTGGACTGCCTGTGAAGCTTGTTCTTCTGCAACCTTCAAATGAGTTATAAATGGCTTTACTGGTCCAGACACAAGCTTCTCTGTGTTTCCATTGCTTGAAACAAACAAGTCACATCTGCCAAAAGGGAAAGATGAGTTAATGTATCAAAACACACACACAACAAGCACATAAAACTTTATGAATAAAAACTCACCGTGTCAGGTTTGGCAACAGTTCAAACACAGCATAGTCGAGAAGTGTATTGGATTTCATTTTCTCACCAGTATATTTAAACTAGTTCTGTATGCTCCAACCTCCTCATATAAATGGATGTAGTCAAGCCTTGATTAATCAAGTCTCAGAAACAAGCAGATCTTCAGTCCAAAAGGAACCCAACCCACAATGCAAATTCTGAAAGTAAAAACAAAACCAATAAATGGATTACCAATTTTGCAGTTTAAACTGATTAAAAACCGATTTAAACTCCACATATGCATATCAAACGAGGAAAACAATAATTTAGTACCCACATTGCAAATCCAAATGGGACAAAACATAAAGTTACTATCCAATGGTTAAGACTTAAAATTTATTAATTGCGAAGCCAAAAAAAAATGAACCGCGGATCTCAGTACAAAAAAAAAAGGCTACCTAAAATTAGCCATAACTCAAAAACAGAAACTATTACTTTACATAGAATAATCAAACAAAACCCAGATCTGATTCCATCAAAATCCAACCCCGAATGCCTGACCCAAGAGGAAACCAAATTCAAAAGCCAAACAACCATTCAGACAAATACTCATACAAACACAAAAATGCACTAACTTTGCATGTAAAGAATCCAACTTTTTAAACCCAGAAAAAAAGAAGAAAAAAAAGATGATGAGAAATGTGGGTTAAATCATACCTGAAAGACCAATCAGTGAGATCTTAAATGGGTGAATCGGATCCTATATTTCAAATTGGGTGCCTGCATTTGGGTACCAACTCTTTTTTTCATATATATTTGAATTTTTTTCTTTAAAGAGATTAGCTTTTCTGGGTTTCTTTATTTTATAATTTTTTATTTTCTTTTGCAGTTCTAAGAAAACCCTAACAATGACAAGATGGTTTTTGCTTTACTCATTTCTCAAATGCCAATCTTTTCTTTTCTTTTCTTTTCTTTTGGCTTTGCTTGCTTTATCTCTCTCTCTCTCTCTCTCTGTAGTCTGGAGTACAGGAAGGGAGAGGGAGAAAGCTAGTACTAGTCTATGAGTGCGTGTCTTTTGTTATGTTCTCAGACATTAACTTTTTGTTTGTAATTTGAAAAAAAATGAACTACAAAAAGTTTTGAAAGACGAGTTAGTATTTTGAATTTACCAAAATGGACTTGAGGGTAGTGGAAGTTCAATTACTGTACTGCCCAGCAAACTGTTCTTCTTTTCCTTATGTCTTGTATAGCATTGCGTTTAACCGCACTTTGGTGAATTCTTAAACTTTTTTTCTTTTTAAATTATTTTTTTTTATGTTTTTGAATTTTTTAATATACTGCTGTTAAAAATTAATTTTAAAAAATAAATATATATATTATTTAATACATTTCAAGATAAAAACACCTTAAAAACAATATAAATTTATGTTTTATTTTACTTTTTTATTATTTTTTGGTGTAGGGTTAGTGTTTTATTGTGAGTTGATTATAAAATTAGTAAGCGGTAAGTGATACCCTTTGCTTGGAAATGGAAGTGATTGGTGTGAAATAGTTAATCTTAATATAGATTTGCAAATATCTTTACTTTACAAGATAGAGCATTCTAAAATAGTAAGATGGATTTAACAACAACTTCTTTGCTATATATATATAAATCTCGGTATCTGAAAACCCACTAGACTCTGATTAATCTTGTCAACTTGGGTTGACCCACTAATAAGTAAAACTCTTCTAGTGATGGTGTACTCTATTTACAAGTCTCAAATTCAAGATCTTGTTTAAGGTAAACAAGTGTCAAACCACTTAAACCAACTATCGTTGATTCTTTGCTATATATTTGTGTTACTCCTTATATTATAAATCAATCTTGTTTTGAAAAATCCATAAAATCCCCCTTGTTTTATATTTTGATAAGCAAGGTAATAATGTCAATATGCATGCTAACATGCACAGGCTCTCCTCTCTGGCTTTGTTTCAACCGCCTATGGGTACAATTAGGGGGTGCTAAGGACTGGGTGGGAGGTGTTGTTTGTCTTGTAACATAGAACGTAAGCAAGAAGAGTATACACAGAGAGATAATAATTCATTCAAATCATCCATTCAGTTAA
>Ga0307517_10001921_pt1 | contig 33991 bp, 23 predicted proteins | sample 23_EM_MG_FD_194515 | JGI IMG/M metagenome (GOLD analysis project Ga0307517, IMG submission 194515) | Populus trichocarpa ectomycorrhiza microbial communities from riparian zone in the Pacific Northwest, United States - 23_EM | ecosystem: Host-associated > Plants > Roots > Unclassified | place... | reverse complement strand
TAGCTACAGTTTTATGGTGGTATCTCTATTATTAATAGAGATAATCCAATTGATGTTACATTTTTCACTGGTTGCCATGGGTGAGCGGGATCCCCGTAGTGAGCGGGATCACCGTAATTTACGTTATGGGAGACCATGAAACTAACCAAGGAGTGTGAAACCCGTCTTCACGATTCCCGATCGCCTCTCGTGCACAGGATCCTGCTATATCCTTCTCCATAAATCCGAACCTGGTTACGGCAGAGGGGGAAAAAGTGATTGGCAAGGAATAATACCAGGGGAAAAGGAAACAATACAGTAGTAAACCTGATACAGATAAGTGTTCCCAACTGTCCAGGGGCCCTGTAGGGCCCCGAGGACGGACTGCCAAGTGCCCTGGACCGGACTGGATCGCAAAAGATGTTCCATCCTCGTCTGCAAAATCTAAAGACGGCCGTTATGACCAAGGACGACGGGCCCGGCAACCTGAGACAATAACGTGTCGGGGTGCATGAAGACAGGGATTGTATTGCAGGAATCACAGTCTACGGCGGGGTACCGCCGGGGACTGTGAGTGACAACCGGTGATGGCAGGCAACTGCAGGGCCTATGAGGAAACGCCGGGGATGGCAGAAGACGGCAGGGGACGGCGGGCGACGACCGGGGACTGTCAGAAAACACTGGTGAAGGTAATGAAACACATGAAACAATGGGTGCTAGGTGGTTCGAGTGGAGGATAATAACAGCAGGATTCTAATATCACTTGGGCTGGTGTTTTACATGACTACCGGGTTCATTCAGCCATATGGTATTTATGGCCCCGATTGAACTATAAAGAGGGGGAATGAGGTAGTGAGATATCCGATACGGGTAGTGGAAAGGATGTGAAGTTGACAATTGTTCAAGGTAGAAGACAGTACCAGACACAAACTGCACGATCCTCCTGATATAGCAATTTACGACCAAGTTTGACTTCAACTATTTCCCCATCCTGACTCCACATTATCTGCAAGAGCTATTCGGTATGTCGATTTCACTTGAGGATTCCGCATCACAAGAAACAATTGGGGATTTTGATGCTAGCATGATTCCCGGTATACTTAACACTCCCGAACTCCGGCCAATTCAGAACATCAAGGAGTCCCTTGGTCATATCAGTAGCCCAAATAAGAGTACTCAGAGTAGAGCACCGAGCTGTATTATATTCTAGCTCCATGAACTGGGGGAAGCAGACCCCAGACATTACAGAGGTGATATCATGGTGGGGACTGCGGGGCCCGATGTCCTCCACTCTGAATCGTCGGGCAATTTTGCTGGAGGAGGGGACGAGACGACAAAAAGTCGTCCATCCTCATCCTGGTTCAAGGCGGACGGACTAAGTTACCACTTTGGGAACGCTGATACAGATGCATAAAAATAAAGAATACAAACACTATGGGAAGCGAGTGGGTCCCCGGTGGCTTTCAACACCTGGGACTGTGGGGGGATTGTGGAGGACTATAGGGAAAGGCAGAAATAGCTAGTATGAGAAATTTCCCTTAGGGGACTGTGGGGTCATCACCCTTGGCACAGTGATTAACTTACGTTCTTACGGTACCTCTAAAAGATAAAAATACCTTGACCTACCCCATAATCATAGGAACCTGGATATTCCCAGGGCCCCAGTGTAGCTACCTAATCTCCGCTTGTTGTCTACCAGTGCGCCGTTCAGCGGCAATCCTACTTCTTTGAACAGAGCATCAGCATGTAATTCTAGTACCTAGTGTTTAGTATTTATTTGGATAGTATATTCTGTGACTATCACTTACCATCGAGTGCACAAATGTCTGAAACTGACTTAGGAAAATCAGGTATCATGCTAGTGTTACTTGTCACAGGCAATAAGTACCCGAACATTGAGGTGATCAGACGCCCTTTTGGGCAATTCTCACCAAAATTGCCCCTGTTAACTGTGTACACAGGCCTCCAATGGATGTCTTACCTCTAAAATATCCCTGAAATATCCCTGAAATATCGCCGTTTATCCCTGTATTATCCCTGTTTTCCTTCTAAATGTTCGGGTACTTGTTGCCTGTGACAAGTAATACCTACCATTAGATTTAAAGGGTAGCCCTTCAGACTTGCATAATAATTATAGACCTGGGTATACCCGTTGATACTCCTACTGGAAATAAATGGGGAAGGTATACACACTCGCGTTCCCTGTCTTGACGTCTTTTAATCATATCCTGGTTCATCTGCGGTTCCGGTTGCTGGCCAATCGTGACGGATACTGTTGTTTGGATTCCATCGATTTCAGGTGCCGCATGGCCCACCCCCGCGGCGGTATCCCTAAGTTGATTCCCCACGTTGGTCATGGATATTGGAGTAGGTTTGGCCAGGAGCATTAGCGGTGCCTTGGATTGCTAGTGTTGGGTTGTTTGGGGCTTAATGGGGTTGGAGTGGTGGAGAGATGCAACTGTCCTGGGAGAAACGCAGCTCTTATACAGCAAGTAGCATTATTGCCAGTCTGTACTCAAGTACTACCGGTAATTAGCGCTTCTCGGCCAAGATCTTCCCCATTTGTCAAGGTCGATTTGGGCCAGATCTTCTCCACTAAAGACTAAAGAAGGATGCTGTGGCAATAACGTAAAACCTGCCCATACTAAATTTAGCATCCGGAAGATCAAGATTGGGGAGATGTGTTGCGGGAAAGCTCAACCTCATCAAATTTAGTTCACGATGCCATAGAAAGAGCCTTTCTAAGTCGACTAAAGCAGTCACCATCGCCCTTAGGCAGTGCGCTCAGATGCAGTGTTCCGAACCGCCCAGTCCGAGTCTATGGATGGACTAGGGCAGATGGAGGTAGGACCGGATGCCCTACCGGGCCCGGTAGGGCCCTGTGGTGTTTTTCTGTAACATCTCTTTGGCTGATATGCTCAGAAACTTCAAGCTCACGATTTGATTCCGCTCATAGTTTATGAACAGACAAATCACGCACTATATCCGTAAACTAATAAGCATGGAAGAATACATCTCTAAGAAATAAAAAAGTCAAAAGTTTTTTCCAAATTCGAACACAAAGACCACCAACCTGAATCTTCAATGCAGCAAGTATATCCTTGCTGCAGAGTGCACCAGCACTATCGCCGTAGGAAAGTTCTGATATTGGTTACGGATACCCGGATCCGAGAGGATCGATTGAGCTCCCTAGTAACTCTTCCGGAAAATCCCAGGAATTGTGCCGCCAGCCAACTTCGGTCGCATCAGTTCTTTGACTTTGTTACAGGCAAACCCGGCCGTCCTGCCACCCCCCCCCCCGTCGTCCGCGCAAGCAACCGCTTTCCCGTTTGTCTCATTATACTAATAAAGGCCTTTCGTGTAGGGCCCAGCGGCCCCAGCCTAGTTCGGCAGTCCCCCGAGTAATTTGCCCTACACAGGACCAAGGCTAGCTGTCCCGTCCCGTCCCGTCTTCTTGGTATTATCCCCGCCGTCCCTACGGGGCCCCTAGACGGTTCGGAACACTGCTCAGATGACCATTGGCCAGCTGTAAGTCTACCAGTTCAGAGTCCATATCGTGAACGGCGCCTGGCGAACTGGTATATCTCTACGGAATCCGCTATGAGGGAGCTTAAGAAACTCATTAGTCATGAACTGTTTAAACACTATACCTCTTTGGCGCAAAATAACTAGCCAACCTTACTGTGACAAAGGGGAAGGTAAAGCTCAGCTGAGAAGTTCCAGTACTATCAGACACACCGCAACTTGATAGGATGTAAGAGCACAAGCACCATTTCCAACAAAACTTAAGACTTGTCTATCACAGCCCTCACCCGAATTCACCCTCCCTGCTCCTTTTGAAATATACGAGATATTCAAGGGCTATACTTGAAACTGAGAAAAATCCTTGGTCAATGTACCGCTATCAATCGAGATCGTTGTGCAAAGAATGAATAAACGATATGAGAACGAGGACTTATATTCAGTGACCTATTCTGATAACCGTGGGATGAGGGGAGTCGTTTAAATACAAAGATCAATGCTCCATATTTCTCCCGTGGTCATCACGCCATTTTCTTACTTTCGCCAGCCACTACCTTATCTCTTCTGGCACCCTCATGTCTTGACTGTCAGACATCATTACATCATACATGCGCTCATGACTCCAGTGACACATCCGACATCCTTCCAGCACATTCCACGAGAGCTATAAGACCTGGGCAGTAGGAATGATAGCCGATAGCCAGCAATGGTGTGATTGCCGGTGGTTAACAGAAACTTGGGAGAGTGAGAAATGCTACTTAAATAACATTCTATCTGAGGAGCTGGAGGGCCGACTATTTACGCTGCGAAATAGGACATGTATCCACAGTAGAAAAGAAATTTCAGGCAGCAATATGGAAGACAAGAGCAAACATATGAGAACCGAATTTCATATATGATTGATCGATCAAGTGACCAGATGAAAGAAAACGCAAACCAAATGAGCTGAACTCTGACAACATTTGAGCGGAATTAAGACAGACGGGGAAGTGTTGTGGTACTCGAATATTTAGAAAGTGCATATCCAAAAGTATAATTTCAACAGCTCTACCAAATACACCTGTAGCTAATCCCACAGTGCCGGTAAAGCCTATAAGCAACCGGTTGTAATGTACTAGTAATCTACCCGGACCTCATGACGTTGCGATTACATCCAGGCCATCCACTTGCTACGTGTCTGATAGTACAGGAGACGATGTTAAGTACTGTATATAAGGGCCACGCTTCCCCCTCCATCTCCCCATCATCCCAACTCCACCAAACTCCAATTACCCCAACACCACCAATCCACAATACCACAAGGGTTTCCTGGCTCAACCTGACTCCAACATCCTTTATCCCTCCATGACCGTCATAGCAAAACGCCGGTGTGTAGACGCCCCCCGCCCCGCCCCCCATTCATTTAGAGAACAGGGTTGAGAGTTTAGGCCCGGGTTCCCCAGCGATTACAACATACACATAATGTTCCTGAACTCACAGGCGGCGAAGACGAAGGACTCCTCCATACATACGCCGTTAGGTATCAACGGTGAGCCGATACCTAATTTTCCTAAGACAGCTGCAGCCATTTGGGAACTAGATGGTAAGTGAAACTTACTGAATACAATACCAGAATTAATACTAACTAATAGGTGCTAGATCCATGTGCTGATTCCCTGCTCCAAGCCATGGGAGTGCCGGAAGACGGCACACTGCTCGCCAAAAAGGAAAGGATCCTTTGTTACATTGGGGTGGAGAGATTTTCCGAACTTCCGTTGTAACGGGGAGGAATCGGGCTCCTTTCTTCCTTTAGACATCCACAAGAACTTGAATGATGGACCATGTGCCAGGCAGTCCAAGGTCTCCTTCCCTCAATATACGTTGCAAAACCCACAAAGAAACCTGCTCTCCAAGACAAATAGGGGAGGGGGGTGGAACGTCACAGCCCACCACGGTAGGAGTTGTAACTCTGTTGTTAGCACATGGCCTAATTATTTGAGTAAGGATTTTTGTCTACGAACATGTATCATAAATTCAATTTGACCGAATGAATATTATTATGATAATAATATTATAATATTATGTACTATCTCAAGATTTGGAGCTTTCACCTTAGGGTTTAGGTCAACAGAAATCTTTTAGAAAGAATATGATACCGGTAATAAGTTTGCTCCAGCCCATGGGCCCGGCCGGGCCCATGGAAAGCACTGCGGAAAACCCAGCAAAAAGACACTCATCTAGCCCTCAGTTAAGATAAATAAAAGAGGGGTACGATGACCTTACTAGAGGAAAAACCCCGGCGTCCTAACAGGGTTCCCGATTGTTCCGGTTTGTACGGTAAACTGCTTCACCACCTCAGTTCTACCAAATGTCATGGTCCCCGGGCAGCCGGTGTAAGATGGTGAGAATTTTCCTAATATACTACTGTGAATAAAAGTGTTACTTGAAATTCACTCCCGCTTTTTGGGTCACCGGGCCTCACTCGAGTTGTTCCTCTTCCCGCTGAAAAAAGGGTTGACGATAGCCCTTGTCGTATCGAACGGAAACTCGAGCATCGGCGGAACAATCCCACGGATAACGGTATGCCAGCACTTTGGCACGGTGTGTACAAACGCTGGGATATTTCGCTCGTGCAATCGTCCTAGTATCTGATCGAGGTGCGCACCGCCGAGATAGTGCCCGTCGTGGTTAGTAAAGAGGCCGACGCCGGCGAAATTGAATCTGTCGATGCAGTAGTCTATTTCTACTAATGCTGCTTCGACATTGGGTAATGGGAGGAGGTAGAATGCGAATAGGATTGTGGAAGTCGAGATTGTTGGGTGCCCAAAGTCCTGTTAGTAAATGAAGACAAAAAGGAAATCAAGGTAAAGGAAGAAAGATACCTAGGAAATGACATGACCCGGTTAGAAGCAAAAAAACAAGTTGACGATAGGAAACCAGTTTTTAACAGTTTTTTTTCTTTTCAAGCTGCGTTACAGGACAGGCACAGCAGAGGCGGGTAGCACTGCTAAGTACCGGTACAGGATACGAGGTGGATTTTTCTCATGACCTTTCCACCCCTCTACCCCTCTACCCCTTCACCCCTCCACCCCTCCAACCATCGACTCCTCCACCCATCCAACTCTCTAAAATTCCTACAAACCTCATCTAAGCCAGAATGGACTCTGCCAGAAATCTAGCCGGCAACATCCAACCTTCCAACCCCCACCAGATTGCCGACGTCTTTGATCAACTTAAAAACCATGTGGTCTCCCTAAGAGTCGACCTCAACCGCGTCGAGGGGAAGATAGCAAATATGGACAACTCCAACAAAAATGATGATCAAGCAATTAAAGCTAAGCTATCCGAGAAGGATCAAACCATCCAACAGATCCTTGCCCGCATGGATTTAATGGAACTGGAGATTCAACGCTCGTATGCTAACCTCCCCCATATAGTCACAGGGTTGAGGTGAGTGCTAATTTGGGTATGAATTAAACAGGAACACAACCCAGCTCGCACGTTTTTACAATCGCGGTGTTGTTCGTGATGATGCCCTGTTGATGCCCATCAATGGTGTTGGGGGTGTTGATGTCCCTGGTTTTCCTGAAACCCTCGGGGACTTCAAAAACCTAGACGGTAAGTGAAGCGCACCCAATATGACAATTGGTTGTGTCAGCTAACTAAGGGTGGTAGATGCCGCCGTTAATTCCCTTATCGAAGAATTGGGAGTGGTGATCAAACCCGGGAGTAACATGGCGACAAAGAGGATGGCCATGCGCTACCACCTTGGAATTCCTCACCAATGATTGCAGTGAGGGATGGTGCTTGTAGAAGCTTCCCCCCCCCCCCCTTAGCAAAGCTGAATAGATTTCAAATTCAAACTCTCAAATAACTGTTCCGGTGATTCTAACCCAGATGGCCTCGACCTGTCTAATCTAGTCGAGTAATCCAAACCCAGGACTCCCACTCAAATCCCCCCTCCGCGACAGCCAATATGCAGCAAAAAACAAGAACAGGAAAGGCTTCCTTACAAAAGTGCCCAACCCCAACCTCCAACCTACAATTTTCACCCCTCCAACCATCATTCAGCAAATCAAACGAGAACGCGCCGTTGTGCAATAGGGAAAGTTTAATCATATCAAGGAGTGAGAATCCATGACCAGGTGAAACTCCCCCCATCATCCAAACTTGTGAGATGACCTACCAAGTCGATTCAAATTCCCAATACAATTACCGCAACCCCGACTTGGACTTCGCACTTCCCCTCCTTTAAAAGTCCACTGGACGGAAACTGCGCCGGGGGTTCGATGGTTTTATTGTTCATTACTATCCAAAACCCGGTACGAATATCAATGACGGGCCAAGGAGGAGGGAGTTGAAGTTGCAGTAGAAAGTTAAGCATGCTGCGAGGGAAAGCAATCGAGTTTGATAATCACGATATTTCCGCATGTCTAGTTTCGGGATGATGTACATTATTTGGTATTTTGCTAAGTTATGATAATCACCCGCCGAATGGAAGGGAGGTCATGGATATACAGGGCGTGCGCAGCCAAATGAACTGTCCTCTCTCGTAGAGCTGCCAAGTCACGATCATGTTAATGATCCATTCACTCCAGTGTCAGAAATTTACGAACCCTCCACTAGTTCACGCTTCAATGGCTCCGCCTACCAAACCACGAGAAATTTCCCAGGCACCAAACCATCGATTTTGTACACCTCCCCCCCCCCCCCGATAAATGCCAATGCAATAATGTTACAATAAATCAAACTGAAAACAAACTTAAAGAAACGCTGAAGAGAGAAAAAGGAAAACCAAAAAAGTACACCGCTATGCACCCTGACAATTCCTGACAACACAAACATGTATGAGTCACTGAAACCACCGTCCCCAGCTCAAATCTACTGCTTGAGTATCCCATTGTTGATGAGGATACCCGGGTCTCCAGGTGAAGCGACCTGATCCAAGGCGATCCGGCGGGCCGTAGAGATGATCTTTGCCTTCATCGCGGCGGTGTTGGTCTTAAGGGACGGGTCGAGCCCGAGGTAGTATGCGATGAGACCGGTGACGTCTAGGGATAGTTAGTATGAGTAGAAGATGGAGGATTAAGGAGAGGAAACATACGAGGGCAAGCCATGGAAGTTCCAGAGATGGTATTGATAACATCGTTCGACCCCCCAACCCACGTGCTGGTAACTTGCTCACCAGGCGCATACACACTCACGCACTGACCAAAGTTCGAGAACGTACTCCTCTTGTCGTTAACATTGACCGAGCCAACAGAAATAACGTCACTTCCCAAGGACGCACCGGCCGGAGAAGAATTGCAGGAATCCTGGCTCTCGTTTCCGGCAGCGACAGAGAAGTGGATACCGGCAGCGGAGGCCCGTTTAACGGCTTCATCGAGGGTCTTAGAGCGAGAAGCAGATCCGAGAGACATGGAAGCAACAGACCCGCGGAAGTCAGTCGAGTTCTTGCGTTTGTCGTGGTTGGCGATGACAAAGTCGATCCCCTTGAGGATATCAGAGGAAGAACCTGAGCCATTAGAAAGGACCTTGACGGCAATGACATTAGCGGCCTTTGCAAGGCCAAAGGTAGTTGAGCCGGCAGTTCCAGCGCAGTGGGTCCCGTGGCCCTGGTCGTCGGTCTTCTTACCGTCGAAAGTGAAGCCGAAGGTTGCGCGGCGGTCAAAGTCAATGTGATCGACACTGTTACGCATCAGCTTGTGCTAGTCGATATACAGGGTTGGCAATCATACTTAACGCCCGTGTCAATGACATAGATATCAACATCCTTTCCAAGACTATCGGCAGTCCCATTGAAAGAGTAGCCGCTGAAATCGAAGCTAGAAACGTCTTTGCCCGGTGATACGGCAGTGGACTGAGAAACCCTCTTCAACCCCCAAGTCCCCGGAAGAGTCTCATGAAGCTGGATATCCATTTCAGGTTCAAACATCTTAAACCCAGTCATGGTGTTCAGCTTGCCAACGCAATGACTGGACAGGTTTGCCGAGAACCCCTTGAATGCAGAGTTATCATAAATATATTTCACATCATCCCTCGTCAACTCCATCTCCACGAGCAAATCATCGAGCGTTCTCGGGTCGGCGTCATCAACGATGACATTGTAGCTTCCACCAGATCCAGGAGTCTCGTCTAGGCCGCTGAGAGAGCTGTTGCCTGTGTTACTGGCTGGTTGCGAAACTTTCGGTTGGTTTGGATTTGTGCTTGTAGAGTTCCTAGCACCCCCATCTCTGCCCCCCCCATGACCTCCATGGGGTGCTGCCAACGAAAGGGTAGCGAGTGAGAGGAACGACAGAATTGCAGTTGAAAACTTCATTTTTACGATAGATTGGTTATTTGGGCGGTGGTCGAACAGTTGCTAGATATGTTTGTATTAAAAAGAATGGCGGGGTGCCCGTTTATTCGATTCCTTTACTAGCCACTGACGTTTAGCATTCCCGACAAATTGTCAACTCACGAATTGCGGGCTGGCTGAAACTTACCGAAAGCGAGACAGAGAAGGGCTATCAAGCAGACAGAGACTGAGAAATTGTCCGTAAAGAGAGACAGATGGACGCACAGCGAACCGACACTGATTGAAGGAAGAAGGAAGGAAGGAATGTGGTGAAATTGATTGTGCTGGTAAAGTTCGAGATTCTCGGAATGTCTCAGACTAAACAGCCACGAAGAAGAGAAAAAAGAGAAAAAAACGTTTGTAAAATAAATAAACAAAAAGAATTGAAGGGCTAATGAAGGAATAAAAAAAAACAAATGAAATAGAGCGATGAACCTGCAAACACTCGCTGCGACCTAATGCTCTGCTCTGTCTGCTCTGCAGGAATAGGGAAGGTAGGGCAGACATGACGGAGGGGGGCGGGGAAGGTGGAGTTTATACTCCTTGGAAATGGCTGCAATGCAGGAGAACAGAGCAAGGCCGCCCGTCGATTCCAGGCCCGAGGGTGGATTAGATTAGATCCATGGGGGGGGGGGGGTAGAACAGAAACAGTATCATACAAAAAAAAACTATAATCTAATCATCACTAGGCAAGCTTCCAAAAGGGAAAACGTCTCAAGTAGCTTCCTACACAGGATGCTTCACAAGGGGCGAGTAAGCAAGCAAATCAAAGCAAAGCTCAGAGCTAAACCATCCCAAAATCATCCCAGGGAGCCGCAACCCGAATACCATGCCCCGTCTCGTGGAGAGGAAAATGAACAAAATAAATGATTCCTAAATAAATGATTCCTAGGGCGCCTGTGTGTTGTGGCCAATAACTGGCAAGAGTGGCCCGTTTTCGCCTTCTCGAGGGATGAAAGATTTGTTTTTCTGATGACCACGAGAAGGCTTTTTTGGTGTTTCAATGGGGTGCCATGAAACTGCAATGATTGGATGGTTGTCATACTCGTAGTGTCGGCGCCAAATTTCGGTAACGTTGGTACCTGCATATGGAGGATGGGCCAAGGCTTGGCACTTGGCCCTTGCCTCATTGGCTTGTGAGTGGCTGTGAGGGCCAGAATTTGTGCTGGGGGATGATGGCAGCGGCACGGGAATTTGATTCTCTAATAGTGATGTTCATTGGTACTGCTCTATGTACTTACAGTACCTAATCTCTCACCGCCTCTATTCCTGACCCTCGAACTGTATCAGGAAAGTATTTCCAGCCTGTTGGCTTTATTTACAGAAATTCCCATCCTCCCAGCTCGCAAATGGCGACGCGATACATGTACGACGAGTACATGCCATTGTCTCAAACACCCAAATGCTTCACATTTGAATAGCCTGAACGGTAGCGCCCCCTCTTTCTCGCTTACCTCCCTCCTTTCCTTTCCTTTCCCCTTTCACTCCTTTCCTCCATAACCCTCGCCAAAACCACAAACCTCGAGAAAGATAGATCGCCCCCTCCCCTGCGACCACAAAACACTCGGAATCCGGCACGACCATTTATTCGTCCATCCCCGCAATTAATTCTCCCTGGCTCTCCCACGCATTTCCACCTTCCTATCGCTCCATACCTACCCACAGCGATCGTAGGCGAATTACAGAACAGATACAAGTTACGGACATAAAGAACCCGAACACAGGGATGAGGAATTTGTATGGCAAAATGTCTGTGCGTGTCTGACCGCCCATACAAAATTCGGCCTCAAATGTTCGGGTTCTTTATGCCTGTAACTTGTATATATAAAATAAAATAAAAAAGTCAGAATATAGCAGGGGTGACTAGGGGGCCAAGGGGTGGTGGAGTGGAATTCGTCGTGGGCTGTGGAATATCTCCGTAGAGTACGAGGGGAGGAGAGGAGGATTTGTGCCCTGGTGGATACGCATGCGTACTCGTAATGCCCACAATGGGATTGCGGCGTTAGTACCGAATACAGTAAGGTACTTGTACCACATTTCTGGAAGGGGGAGTTGAGCCGTAAGAAGGATTGGATCGTGGGAAGTTGGGGGATTGGGGATTCGGGATTCAGATCCAAGCTGCAAGGTTACCAAAAGGCACTATCACAGCTACCGTACCAGGTAAATTTGAATAATAAGTATCACGGCCTGGAATTGGGCAAGCTGAGCGCCATAAGAGACAAGGCCAGAGTAGAAGGTATTTTAGCAGTACACACGAGTCCAATTAGCCGAGTAATGCCTGCTCCCCCTCGCCGAGTTCCCCATTGCAGCGCTGCTCTGTTCTGTGAACTCGAAACGCAGACAGTCGAGCATGCCTGCACCGCTACAGCGCGAGTGTTGCCTCAGCTCGTAAACTACAGCACCCAAAGCCCCGCTTTGCTCCTCCCATCCCACAATACACGGCCAGCTACGGTAGCCCACCCCATCAATCACTATACCGCTATCACACCCCCAATCAAATTCGCACCCCAACAGCACAGCGCCCTTGCTACCGCGCCCGCCCATAGGCCCATACGATGATATCCTACCCACGAATGCCCAGATTGCGTAATCCCCAAGCTAGAGCCGCTGGTCGGCTAGCACGGTAGCGCATGATGCTATTCCCGCCGGGGAGAATTATCAGAAAGGAATAGCATGATCAGTCTGCCCAACTACGAGTATTCGCACCAGACCGCAATCGGGGGTGATATAGGATCCTTGTGCTTCCGGGGGGGCGTGGGATCCTATACTCGAGTACACCTACCATAAAGTTTAACTTAGGTAGGTAGGCGGTTTCCAGAGCTCGAGAGCCCCGGAGGAAGGAAGGTGGGTTGGAGCCGGGCTCGCACCGAGTACCGGTATACCGCTCGAAGGGGTAGGGTCGAAGGGGTAGGGTCATACAGATCCGCAGATCCAAGCCATCTATGGCCCATCGGAGAAGGTGACACAATAGCTCCCGCTTCTACCGGTACTCGAGTACTCACTTTGTACCGCCCAAGTACGAGTGCTTGCACTAGTACAGTATCGGTTGTGCGATAATAGCTGCCGGTGGGGTTGCGGGCTTTGAAAAGTCTTGGTTTGGAATAACAGTACGTAGTCCCAGCACGAGAAGCTTGATTCGACGTTGGGGTGGCTGTGCCCCCCCCCCCGGCCCGAAGTACAAGTATGATATCTCAGATTCAGTCGCTCGTTGGTCCCATGGATTGTTCGTTTCAGAGGGTTTTTTGCTTTTGCCCTCCGAAAGCTTGTTCGTGGTGGGCTGCAGCTATTTCTGATTCCTAGTCCTTATGGTGTGATCGAGGCTATCATGGTTGGTAAGAGGGGATAGGGGCGGAACGAGGGGCAACTGTGGGAGCTGTGGTTGGTATTGGTCTGATCTCCCTTTGAAGAATGGATCGTGCGATAACAGATATGGCAAGAGTACAGTCCAGCGGCGGAATTTTTTAGCCGGAGTACTTCCAGCCTGAAAAAAAATGCTCGGCTTCAAGCTAAGTCTCTTCACCAACTTTGCAGATGTGCTGTAGGGTAAGTGGGTTGGGTCTGTTCACCACACTCACTGCCACTGAGGGATGCGTGCTGTGCATTACTCCTGCATTCGAAGTGCCTTAACTTTAAGCGAGTATATCTTATTGTTGTTATTATTATTATTATTAAATCAAGAACTCTTGTTTCAGCTTCCTCTCTATTCTCCGGTAGGGAGCTAGAGTTTCGGAAAATAGCGAGGTATCAGAGTTCAAAAATATTGACTTTTGGGCGGGCGGCTAGGGTTTAGAATTGGATACGCTGGAACCTAAATGTCACCCCTAGTTACTGACTGTTCTAATTTCTAACGGGCAAGTTGATCTATCAGACTATGGAAGCGGGATCAACTAATTGCTGATCTCGTTGAGAGTTGAGACGCCAGCCGATACAGTAAGTTACCATATACTGGTATATACTAAGTGTTGACAATGCTCTCCTCCGCCATGCAACCTGCAGCAGATCAAACCATATTATCCCGCCGGTGCGGTGCTGCCCGGTCCTCGGCCCAGTTCTGACAGCTCTTACCGCCCACCTACCCCGCCCCCTCGCAATCATAATCCGGCCATCCCGACAAGGTATTGGGGTTCTTTGGAACCCCTCTGAAGATCCGTTCCGGTCTGTTCAAAAGGAATTTTTAAATTTAACACGGCTTCCCCATTCCAGCAACACCCACTCAAGAATAGGTCGGTGTTCTCGGGAACTTCGGAAGCTCTGGGCCTAAACCTCAATCATTTCATTCGTTGAATACAGAGGCAACCGCCTCAAGGAAGAGGAGGAGAGAGAAACCCGCTCAACCCAATCCGAATGCCCTTACTATGTCCCTAAAGTAGTATCATAGTGTCTCTGCCTTGACCAACCCAAAATTTCCCTTCGGAAACCAATCTGGGAGTCCAAAAAGCGCCATTGCCGAACCAAACAACCCTGCATCCTACAAACCGCTCCAAGCCTATCGCTCAATCCCACTAACAATGACCAGCATCTTCCCTCACAACCCTAATCTCCCAGCCGGAAGGGGATTGAAAGGTAGCGGTCCCTCCTACTTGGAACGGTAACCGAAAACCGGAAATACTCGTTAATGCAAGCAGGGGGAAAGACGGTTCGTTTCCAACTTCTGGTCGAGTGCGTGCGCTGCCATGCCGGGCGAGTTACGACAGGCTGTGGGATATACAAGTATTAACGGATTGAAGGTAGGGGTGCATGCTTGCAGAGCGCAAGGCATTACGCTTTTGGCAGGTCCGAGGCAGTAATGGGAGTAATAGAAACGAATGCTCGTATCATATAAAACACGAGAGCGGAGAGTTTTGTGATTATGTCCGCAAATACAACTCTAAGAAAGTAGCGAGGTTATAGAACTTCATGAGTTTCTAGAGACGGGGAAGCAGTGGTTTATGCAGCTTTTTCCATAAATTGGCAGCAGAATCCTATCCTGGCAGCATAACACTGTCGGCTCCTAGTGCTCCCGGACAAAGCACTTTACCGAACTCAACTTCCCCAAAGAGGAATTCAGCGACACCCCGTCTCATTCGCATCCTGTCAGCACAGCGAAGTTAACTTCGAGCGCACTCGCATACTTCCACCGGGTCTGTGCGCATTCTACTCCCTTACCACAACTAAAACTCAACAACGTGCCAGCATCAAAATTCCCAGCTGACCACAGTGACTTAACCCCCCAGAGCAGACAAATTACCATAACCATTGCACGTTAAAACAAGGTAGTTGTGACAGCTCGGGCCTCCAGCTATACCCCAGCCACTGAACATCTACATTCCACTCCCCCAGCCACCAATCATCCTTCGGCGGTGCTCGGTGTCACGAGATTCGGAGGCGCGTGGATGGGTCCTGAATCTTACTTCTGCACTTATTTAATTTACCATTCTTATTGGGCTATTAGCTCCGGTCGGGGAAGCGCGGGCGGCTATTCGTTTTCTGGTGTGAGACTCAAATTCAAAATCGAGTGAGAATCAGTGATTAGGGATGACGTGGTGGTGCGTGGAGATTGGGGGGGGTTGATTGGGGAATGGAGGGTATTGGGCGGATTGAGTTTGATTGATAGAACCTTAGAGGTGGCCACCCGCACGGTTCGCAGGAGGTATGGGGTTTGGCCATGGATGTTAGATAGGCTGATGAACCGCTGGATATAATACGGTGATCTGCGCTACTGACCAATGAATTGGAACTAGGTATTATAATCAAACGGTGTTAGGGTAGATTAAGGAATACCCGGGAGCAAGGGGTATGGGTATATCCTGTATCGGGGCTCAGATAAGCACAATCATTTTGCAATAGGTTTCTTGAATCCAGGGTTTTTCCTGCCCCCATAGCAGGGGACTAGTACATCTTCCCTGTTTAATTCCACATGAGCTACTGCCGAGGTTTCCTGGATGTCACGCTGCCCGCAACATCTAATGAAGGAGGCTATGATGCTACAACCTAAGTGGCCGGCACTACGAATTGATTTCAAGAATCCAAGCAGGTTGTTATAAAGACTAATCGTGCCGTTGTTTCGTGGTAGGGTTGAGATATGCTAGGGGGAGTGTTTCTAGCTGTATCTGGCTAATTTTGAGCTGGGTTACCGCTGCCGCTTCGCCAATACTGGTCCAATCACTCTTACAGGTTGTTGGTCAGGTGTTGCCACCTGGGGCCTCCTTCGGTTTCGGGGGTTTCTCTTCCCTCATCTCTGAATCAATCAAAACTATCCCCACCGAAGGAACCCACGGATTAGGGAGAGGAGAAGGAATTGGGGTAGTACGCGAGATTATATGGAATTTTCTACTAATTGAGCATCATGTCTCAAGCGGTATACCGCCCAACACATTATCTTTGGGTTGCCCGAGAGACCTTCCGGGAGGGAGATTGTTTTCCATTATCGACCAATTGGGCAGCCTAGAAGTCCTAAGCTATACCACGAAGCTCGTACTTGGATTCCTACCAATAGTTAATGCAGGCAGACTGAGGGGTGTAGTATAAGAGTAATTAGTCCCTGGATTCTACAAATTTATTCTAAAAGAGCTTTTACAAACACACGTAATCAGGGCGATCAAACTAACGACTTGGTTAAATAGGAAGAACTAGAAACTCTAGAGTGAATAGAATGAAGACTTAGACTGGCAATTATATAATACCACTCGGGAGGAGAGCCTCCGATGAGGACCAAAAAGAAATAGGAGAGTTCAGCATCTGGGATTCCCACATGGTCACCCACTGCAGTACTAACCAGACGATGCAATGCTTGTTTACCGCAGAGCGAACGGGATGCGAAATTTTCATTGCTCTATGGCCGAACACATCAAGGAACCTTGGGTCTCAATCTTATAGTTCTGGATCACCATGTGTCACTCAGACTTGGAATGTAGAGATAAAACTTTTAACTAAAAAGCTGGCCGTATCAGTTATGTAAAAGGGATAGCCCTCTCCTATAGATATTGGGCCCAGAGTTTTGATATCTGCCGTGATATGCCCGTGCACATCAGCTCGGCAGCTCATTCTAGCACTTTCTCTTCCTCCTCTTTGCCATGGTCTGCGCCCTATGAGTCATAAGGCTCCAGCTATGAATATTGCGGGGGGCACTGCCGACAACTTCCGCTACCTCTACTGCAAGAGCGCTGTAAGTTAAGTTTAAGATACAGACTTGAGTAAAGAGTGGTAGCGTGGGGGATCACCGGTTGAGAATAAGGGTTTTTGATTTTTGCTAAGTGGAGGCAGAAGTGGGAAGTCTATATCCTTGTTTGTAGCTGAGTAATCTTCACGGATTTATTCGTGAATTGAGGGCCAGAGTTATAACCTACCAGTAGGATAGCCACTCAGGAGCACCCATGACCGTACTCACCTGAGCAAAAACCTTCCGTAAATCTTATAGACCTTCCAAACATTGCGGGATTAATACTTTAAAGGCCTCTAGTGTTGAGGCCACTAATCGTGCTAACGCGGGCTAGGATTAGGACTATATTAACATTTAGGGTTTGCTTGGGTACAATTGGACATATTTTTTCCTCGACAAGGTAGGACATAAGTGCGTGAATGGCGAGTCTGGTAGAGAAACATCATAGCCAGACCCCAGGTCATCTGAATCTCCAAGTTTCCGATTGTTCGCGCAAAATGAGTAGATGTTGGAAAAGAGAGCAGCTAACTGTCATCTATCTATGGTTGTGGACAAATTCTACGAAATTTAGTCCTTAGGCCCTGTCCTGAACATGCTATAGCACAGGTAGATTCAAGTTGGTGGACCAAAAGGTGGTTATGCTCAAATCCCAAATTGAGTATCTCATCCAATAAGCTATATGGAAACATCAACTTGCTAGCCCGGGAACAGAAAGCTTGATGGGTTATGTGACTGAATTGTATTTGAGATCCATATGAGTTTATGACTTCCTAGGTTTTATTCGTAAGTTTCAGAGCAAATAGTTCCCGATCTGGGTTTAATAGCCAGATCAAACCAATACACTTCCTACATTATCATCATTTGATTTATTAGAGAGGCGCTTTCTCCTCATTCACGATAGCTTAAATTTGTGACTCCCCAAGGCTAACTGGAGGGTAATCAGATGCTATTAAGGAGAATTGTGAGAGGGCTGAGTTTCCGGGCTACTAGCCTGTCAATCCCAGTAGGAGGACTTTTAGTAACTCATTTCCACCTCTAGCCAATAGATACAGTCCCTAGTCAGAAGTGGTTGTGATATGAGACATGTTTAATTTCGATTGTATGATGGTGGGGTTGCCTGATTCCGGGGTTGAGTTGTTGAATACTTGAGCTCTTGTGCTTAGTATGCACGTGTACATCCTTAACCATCTCTACCATCAACCTCCTCTATAAATTAAATACATAAGACTAGTTAATACCTTGCATAATTTCCCCTTGCCTCCCAAACTGGACCTACTCTATTAGGAATTGATCTCAGCAATTTTTCAAAAAACTCCTTAGGAATTGTCTCTTATACCAAAGGTAATACTTGTGCAAGACTCTACTTAATAGCTTCTTTTCCTTCCGAGGTATCTGCTATCCTTGGATACTGCTGGTGTAGTTACTTTTTAAGTTAAATCCATATATGTTAAATAGGGGTTAAATCTGAGGAGTCATGGGGGTAATCTAATAGCAATAAAATGTTTCTCCAACCAATTGATAATATTGCTATGCTTGTGAATAGGAGCATTGTCTTGCTGAAAAGAGTATCTTCAGATTGCATATTAAAAGAAATCATTTGATTAATAACAAGAAAAGATACCTTTCTAAGAACCTAATAGAGCTGCTCTTGTTGATATTTTCAGCAATAGAAACTAAAGGACCTTTTCTCTCACCCCAAAAGCACCCCCATACCATAAGTGAAATTCCCTCATCCATTTTCTTTGAGTGAATGCAGTCTACTAGCCACTTCTCACTAGGTTCTCTGAACACCAAGTCTTGTATTAGATTCTTGAATTTCTCCACACTACCCTCATTACTCCAAATCACTCTTTTAAAATCCTTTACAGTTTAATCTCTATAAGTTGTAGCTCACCTCAATCACATAACAATATGATCAGGTGAATCTAGGCCTTGATTTTGCTAGCCATTTCTTGATATTAGTCATTCTGAATTTGCTATCCACTATTGATTCCATCATGTTAGTTACTAGAAAGTGGAATCATATTCTATCACTCAGAGTAGTATGAAAACTTTGGAATTTTGTTTTATTACCTGTAGAAAGGGAAATACAAGGCATTTATTTATCTCAAAAGGCAGATCTGGTCATTTTGGGTTTGGACCTAGCTTGCCAAATGATTGTGCGACACTGTCACTCACTGAAAATAGGTGTGCGACAAGAGCAATTAAGATTATCCAGTAATTGATGCTTACATAGTGGAGCAACAAAGCTTTTAACTGTTGTCCAAGGCCATCCAATAATATGAGCAACAAGGGTAATATTCCTAAAGCACTACAAAAATCTAATTTGAGGCCTGTCTCAATTTTCAACATTTCTCTTGATGAGATTTTTGGTGTTTGATCTTGTATTTTTCCCGTTGACTTTCCAAATCTTAAATAGTTTACTATTGGAAATTATTTGTAGTATGATATTGTGTTATCATCGAGCTGTGTAAAGAGTCCCTGTTACAATCAACTCTGTGCAGTGGCATTTAGGCAAGGTTGCTTAGTACCCTGTTTCACCAACACTTCTGACTGGGACTGAATATCTTCTTACCTTACCAGAGACTGGTTAGTAATACCACCAGTAGTGAAGCTCTACCCTTATCTGTGTATTGCATGAAATCTCTAGTGAATTTGGTTCAATTCTATACTTCTTTGCTGTGCTTTAATTAAGTCGGTGAACCTTATGGGGAAATACTTAAGGTGTGATGGATTAGAGGAAAGTTGTAGGAAGTGCCTGAGAAAGTGTAATGGGGGCACTTTATAGGAAAACGGATCCTAAGATTGCATCTGCACTGAAAACTCAAAGTAGAATTAAGGATCAAAATAATAAAAGAAAATTCAAAGGAAAATTCAAAGGTTAAACATAATATGATTAAGCCTGAAAGATTCACTTAATTAGTTCTCTTGAGGATCGCTGGTTAGAACAGACATGTTTCTCACTTCAGTTGAGCAGAATAATATAAAGTCAGACAATATGTATCAACTATTTTTGACCTGTCATCAACTCCAAAATTTAACAGGAACTCGTCTGGGGGGTAGGTGGAGTGGAGTGAGGGGGAGGGAATCCCAAAAATTATGCCCCGTCCTCGGCCATTGGGCAGGACTGGGCGTGGAAAAGGGCCGGGGGGCTGGGTTTTTCTGGGCCCCAGACGACCTGTAACGAACTCTATGCCCAACTCACCTGCCTAGAGGCGGGTTCAACCAGGAGACAGTTGAACCGCTTGGATATTAACTATCTCTTTAACTAAGAAGTGCTCCTAGTGGTGTTACTCTAACTACAGTTGTACAAGTCAAAACCTCTTCCTATTAGAAACATGTTAGTTGCAGACTGATATTCCAACCCTAGAGATAATATCCATCGCGACTCACTAGCCTAGTAAAAGTTTCCTCTATACAAGCTATGCAGTCTATCAGCAAATCTACGTGGCTATACTAGGCTTCTAAACATGACAGCATGCTTCCATGACGAGAAGCCTCCTGAGGCTGAACTCCATGGTGCTACATATAGCTAACTACATGGAACTCTCTCAAAGCATGCCAAGACCTATGTCTCTAGAGTCTACAAGCAAGCCATGATAATGCGACAGGTCATGGCATAGCCTGGAACAGGCGTTAGGATAGTTCTCCTGGATGTCTTGCAGCTTCTTTGGTCAGCTTCAAGCCCTTTACAGTTAACCATACAACTCTCTGTAGATCAAAGTATACCTATAGGTGGTTCCCAGGCACTATTCTGGTGGCTCCCTAGAAGGCAGTCACCCTCACACCCCTCATATATCTTGCAAACAAAACAGCCTTTGGTCGGATTGACAGCGACAACATATCTGGTATTCTGAGAGCTTTCCGATGGATCCCACTTTACTAGAAAGCTCCTCATGATACAGCCAGACCACGCTGTTATACTATACCAATGCTGGGGCTAGAGAAGGGTATTTGTAATATCCCCTCAAGGTTACAGGAGGTTTGGACAACTCCTGCTATATTGGTAGCCTGTTTTGTACAATAGAGAACTGCTTTACTAAAATTGAAGTACCTCATGATAGTAGGCTAACTATCCCCTAAGTCCATCGATGACTTTGTGGTGAAGGTCAACTAACTAAGATTCCTTAGTTGCATAACATAGTCCTCAAGGTAGGTAATGATATTCCAAGGCTAGAGTAACTTAGCTTATTCATACTTTCATTCTCTTTTGAAGTCCACATACCTACATATAATGTTACACTAAAGACCCATGCAACATGGACTATATTTACTTACCTTTATGTGAATATCCCCTCTGAATATTACCCTGCCCCGTAGGGTAATCATTGCCTACTTGGATTATCCTATCTCACTCTATATTACCAACTCAATTTGTAGATACTTGTACCAACTGATACCTACCAAATGTTTATCAAGTATCCTGGTCTGGCCTCTCTAGTGTTATGTCTTATTACCTTGTATGAGCAGGAATCTAGTCCTCTGTAGCTACCCATTGGTCGGGTCATTCCAGAAAGTTCAACTCCTATTCAACTCATAGATAATAATATATCTCCTTTCCGGGCAACATGGATTTATTGCCAGTCGGAAGTAGATCCAAGAATATAAAGTGAATCAATCTAAGTTCTAAATAACATTGGTGTGTAATACGTAGTCTTTATAAAAAGTATTTATTCATCCCGCTACTTGTCTTGAGCCAGCCTGGTTATTTAGCTGCATAAGTATTTAGTGTTCCCAACGGGCCAGGCGGATGGTAGGCCGGCCTATAGGCGGTAGGCCGGGCTAAGGCAGGCCGCTCCGGAAGAGAGCCTAGGCCCATATAGGCCGAATTCGATCAGCCTACGAAAGCCTATCAGGCCTGATAGGCGCCTATAGGCCTGAAGATTAGCGTTGAGAACACATTGCGTTAAGGGTTTTCAACCGTCCACCCCCCCTCCTCTCTTTCGTGTTCATCGCCTTTGATTTTTTTGCTCCTTTCCCTTCGGCTATTATGCTCCGTGTTAACAGCAAAATTCACGGTAAATGTTTCCCAATTACGCAATATGATTAAAAACAAAGTAACGGTGTCACTTATTAGCAAAAAAAAGCACAAAAAAATACTAGAGGTAGTGAATTAATTAGTTGAATTAATTGTAGAAAAAGAGTTGCTGTTGGTGGATTGGATCAACTGTGTGCAGTAGGACGGTGACTATTTCGAAGAGATCAATAAGACAGGTTGACTGTAAATAGTTTTCAAAATAGGGGGGATTGATGGTATGATAGGGTTGTGCTCGTGGCTCTGGAGGTAAATTTCTAAGGCGCTATTGTGTTGGTTGAGTATCACTCGTTTTGTGATTAATTAAGAAGTATCAGCCGCTTGCTATGAGTGGGTCGGCCTCTGCCGCATAGGCAGTCGGGAAAAAGCCTATATGGCCTATAGGTGGGCCCGGCCAGGCCAGGCTCAGGATTTACCAGGCCCGCAGGGTCGGGCCAGGCTTGATCCGCGAGAATTTGGACAGGCCGGGTCCGACTTTACCAAAGCCTGGCTGGCCTGGCCCGTTGGGAATACTGTAAGTATTACCTACAGCCAACCATATAGCGCTCTCTCAATCGTAGCAAGATTTATACCTTTAGAGTCCACCAACAAATCATTATAATCCCACCCTTATGTCTTTTTATAAGCATAAAAAAATTGAAACCCCTTGAAACATAATATTAAAAAATAGAAACAAGGATAACATAAGCCTTATATATTCAGAATAATCAGGTTTTAATTTTATTTATAACTATTTTTGAAAGGAAGAGGGGTTAACAAAGAGGTAGAAAATATGAAAAAATTAGTTACAAATTAAATCAATTTTACTATAGAATATCTATTTGCATAGTTGACCTATACTTCCAATATCCTGGTATACTTTTCACTATCATATTATATGTTAGTTTATAAATTTTGCAGGGCAAAGAAAATATTTTGCATAATTTGTGTATTGATTAATATCAAACTATCAGAAAGGAGAAATAAATCCTTATTGTATCCTGAAATTACAATAATAACTTATTTAAGAAAATAATAACTTATTAGATTACCTTAATAGCTCTAGGAAGCCTAGTAGTACTCTCTAAAGCCAGGTTCAATGATAGTTGTTGATCAGATTCCATATTAATTACTACTTGTTAAAAATCAACAATTGTCTTTCTACCACTCAACATAATAAATATACCTTCTAAACCGACCTACTGAGTGTTTACTCTAGTCTACCAAAACTTCTATAGGTTGTAATTGACTACTAGTTATGCTAATAATTGGATTTTGACTTATAGATGATTAGCATAAGTCTTACTAGTCATAGAGTAATTATCTTTAAGTACATGTATAAAATATATAAAGCCTATATTTATCTAACTTCAAACTTTATATACTAACTTCAAATAGTATCAAAAAGGTTATTTCAAGATATTGAGTTCATATGTCAGCTATGTATGTAGATATTCTATAGTAAAATTTGTCCAATTTGTAACTAATTTTTTCATATTTTCCATCTCTTTGTTTAACTACTCCTCCTTTCAAAAATGCTTATAAATACAATTAAAACCTGATTATTCTGAATATATCAGGCTTATATTATCCATATATCTAGTTTTAATATTATTGTTCAAGGGACTTCAATTTTTTTATGCTATCAAAAGCTACAATTCATATTTGAAATAGGCAATGTTAAAAACACTACATCTGAGTAATTATTTATAAAAACAAAAGAAAAGCTTGATTTTCAGATACTCTGTATTGCAAAATACTTGTCTCGTGATTCTCAGAGCAGTTTCAGAATTATTTGTTGAGATAATCGAATATGAATCAGAATTTCCCATAGTTAATATGGGTGAGCAGGATTCCTGTAATTAGCAGCTTCTAAGTAAATCATGTAGACTTCCAGTCTGGTTCCCTTCTCACCCCTCCCAAATGTATGGAAGCTAGGCTTTTTGAAGAGTGTTGCCTATTTATTCCTCCTACCCTACTGCTTCCGTATAAAACACTTTTACAAATAGGTAGAGAGAAATTGAGTGCTTTTCAGGGAATCAGTAGGAACTAGTCATGAACAAAAGTCGAATAGAGACCATGCTCAAAATATACCTTCTGTTTTATGTAAGGATCTGGACTCATGTATAAAAATACACTCTACCCTATTCCGTAAAGAACTTGATGTATTATAAAACCTCTCTCACTTGTTATCTTCATATAAGTGTTTATCTTTGAAGCAAGAGCTAAAACCTCTTGTAGGGTGTCAGTACTTTCTTATTGTGGATAATATTAGCTATCTAAGTTTGTTGTATTTCATTAACTAATACATGTTATTTGTTTTAACTTATTATCCAAAATCTGTGCTGGGATAATAGAGTAACTTGAAGGAATTGAATAAGCTTTTGTAAAAGTAGAATCAGTCTTAATTTTCAATAAGTTCTTTAAAGAAAGTTTATGAAGCAGGTTTGAGGATATATGGTTGAATAATACTATTTTAGTTTGAGATTGAACTTGTTATTACAAAAACATCCTATTACTGAATTATACTAAAACAAAAAATAGTCCATTTTTTAAAACTAATTACTAGTATCAGGAAGAAGTTTTCATATAAGAATATCATCTTATATAAAAAATCTCTCATATGAGTTGCATTTATTTACTTCGGTCGTACAGATTGAGTCTCCAAACATTTTCTGACCTAATACAGTGGATAACTTTCTTCTAGTAGTGCTAAAGCCTTACTTTGTTGTCTTAATACCACAAGCAGGTAAATTTTAGTCATCTGATTCTAATCTAAGGTCTTCATTACAAGTAATAGAATACCTTAGTATTTCAAACCAAACAGATTAGATGAAACTTGTAAATATATGCCAAGGATAGTCAATATAACTAGGCTAATGCTAAATTCAATAATATATAAGCTAGTTTGCAACTCTATTGATGCCTTTGTAAATTCTGTCAAGATTTTTCTTAATATGGATTCAAATATTTATGAATTAATACAAAACATTGGTTAATCGTAGCCAAACTGATTTCAATGGCCTTTTAGATCTGAGATATTTGAATTTGTTGCCCACAGGCTTCTGTGCATCTGTTATTACCTGTTTCCCTAATTTGAGAGTGTAAATCCTTACATTTTGCTGTTTGAGGATTCTCTCCAGAATGCTCCTCTTGGAAGGGAACTGAGACATTTTGCCCTATCCGTGACAATATTTCCTTTTGCCTAGCCTATCAACCAAATAGTTTATACATTTCAGTATTGTATTAAGTGAAAAATTGATTATTTCTATGCAGGACTCTTATTTCCACACTTATCACACACTTAAGAGTAGGCAAAGAAATGCTTGTTGGTACTTGTCTTCTGAAATATATCTATTTGGCTCTTGACCTTCCTACAACATGTTTGTTAAACTAAATCACTACTAGTTAGTATATATAACCAAAGTAATCCAACTAAAAAATGGCGAGGTTGGCTTTATCATGACTACAATGAGAGTAGGTAATGTAAATCCTGTGGGTGGGAAACAGATTAATGGTGTGAAAAGTATTAAACATACTTAAATAAGAAGCAGGTGCTATGTTGGTGTGGTTTCTCAATGGTAGTTGTAGAGAATAAAGATTTAAGTTCAATTTACTGTAACAATCCTGTTGTTGAACAAGTATGCAACAGGCAACGAGAGTCGTCTCCTGTGTATACGAGTCTAGCTTTCTGATATCAAGGGGGAGGGAAATAGTATCTCTTCATATAGTACGGAACTAGCTTGCTTGTCCGGAGTGATCCATGTAAGGATACAATCTTTGTAGATAGTAAGATGGGTGGATTGTCGTCCTTGATAGAACTATCACAATAGTCCTATGTTCGGGCGACCCGTCTCTGAGACTATCACAATAGTCTCCGAGATTCTGATTAGAACGTAGGCTCTCGTAAAGGAAGAGTGTATGTAAAGAGAGTAAAGCGTAATTGTATTGCAATATCTTAGGTACAGAAAACTACTTAGATGGTTGTGTGCAGATCTCATCTCTTGATCGGCTTGTTTTCGTTTTCGTTTGTAATGATGCGTTAATTGTTTTAGGTACAAAAGGCCTTATGCAGCGTGAGATATGAAGAGAACAAAACCCATATATCCGGGTATCCAACCGCCTGCTTCAGCTCTTTATGGGAAAAAATCAAGCATCGGGAAACTATAGGAAAAGCCCCCCTCGCCTAGCACCTATGAGACTAATACCCCAGACACGTAAGGAAACAATTCATAGAAACGGACAGGAGAGAGACCCAAAACTCTTCAGCAGGCTTCCCAAAACAAAAGAAGGTTTCCCGAAGGCCCTACCGGGGCCCAGGGCGGAGGATTGTGAGACCGGCACATGAGAAAACCAGGGAAACCGTGGGCCGACAGCTAACCAACAAGGTACAGTTGCACCACATCATTATATCGATCTAAGGCGTTGGCGACAGGAACGGAAATAGTGCAATACCACGGCTGGGCATAACCGATGAGGTGGACGATCGGGGAGAGTAGGGAGGCAGTAAGGTGCCAGCTATTGTGGCAGTAACACTGCAAGTGGACCAGACAGGGAGGAGGGGAGATGAAGGATCGCAAGAGGGCTAGCAACAACCGACAAACGGGTCATAGCAAGAGCTTTTGAGACAACGACAAGACCGAGGCGGGACTGAGCTGTTACTGACAGAAGCTTTTCCCACCAGAGGTACAAGCCCAGCAAGGAGAAGCCTACTTCGACCGAGAGTCCGAGACCGTAACACCAACCGTGAACGAAGTGAGAACCTTTCCGACCGCGCAAATAGTAAGGGAGGTGTAGAACGTGTGTGGGGTATGGGAGAGAACCGAACTTCATGAGCTTGTGTCAACGATGAACAAGAACGAGAACCTCAAGGAGGGAAGGCCGCCAGGCCCCAGAAGAGGAGGGAAGACTGCTTAATGTCTACTCCTAGGCTGTAGCCATCATGGAAGAAGACAGGTGGGTGGGGGAAGGTGACAATGATATCCCGTGGTGTCGAGATTCCAATTGCTGGAGGTGTAGGAGAGATGGTTTGAGTCCCATCTCTTGGGGGTGCTGTTTTCTTTTTTTTGTAATCTTGCGTTCATTGTTTCTAGGTACAAAAAGCCTCCTGCAGCGCTATTTATGGACAGAACAAAACCTATAAAGTACAAAACATCAAAGAAAGGAAAGTCACGGGACCAATAAATATCAACTATCGCGAAGGTTTCTCCTCCGCTGGGCCACTTGCCACATAAAACGGAAAGTACAAACTAGCAATTTAGTCGTTGTACAGGGAAAGCTTAACTACGCGGCAGGAAAGAAAATCCCAACAGTCCTAAACCTCAGCCAACGAAAAACATGAAAAACCAGGGGGGGAGCCATGGGGGGGGAGAGAGGTATTGGGGTGGAAGCAGGGGGGGTGGTGGGTGGGAACATGGTTGGAGGAAACCCTGTAGAGGTTACGTTTATGAAGGTGGCAAGCCTCTTGTGGAGCGAGAGTGAGGTCCAAATTGGGTACTGGTGACCAACGCCAGTAACACCATGGAGGAGGCGAAACCTGGCGTGTTGTCTTGAGGGGCAGGAGAGGTGTAACGACCCTACAGATCGGTAGCTAGAGTGGACTAGACTCAAGCCTGTATGATATACCGTGTGGTAACCATATTGAGAATAGGCCAGTATATTTAGTATACTACCAGTAGACATGAGTTGGTACGAGTGTCTACAAACTGACTTGGTGACATAGGGTTAGACAGGGTAACCTAGGTAGGCCAAAGTTACCCTACTAGGCAGGGTAACTTCCAGAGGGTATGTTTGCATAAAGCTAAGGACGTATAGTAAACGTTGCATGCGTCGCCGGGGCAACATTATATGTGGTCGCGTTGACTGCTGAAGGTAATAAAGGCATAACAGGGTGAAGTTACCCTACCTTAGAAACATGATTACCCTACCTCGGGGACCCAGTTACCCTACTGAGGTACCCCAGTTACCCTACCTTCATGGACAAAGTCATCTGTGGACTTAGGGGAAAGTTATCCCACAATAGTGAGGCTCTTAGATATTCATAGTAGGGCCGCTTAGTATGGTATGAAACGGAATACTGACAGCAGGAGTTATCTGAACCTCCTGTAACTTTCAGGGGATATTCCTAACACCCCCCTGCGGCCCCAGCGTTGGTACGGCGCGACAGCACGGTATGGCTGTGTAGTTGTGTGCTTCCAAGTAAAGTGAGATACATAGGAACACGCACAATACTGTATGAGTTGTGGCCGCCCAACTGACCAGAAGCTGTTCGCAGGATATATAAGGGGTGTGAGGGTGACCGCCTCCAGGGGCGCCACCTGGATAACACCTGGGAACCACCTACGGGCAGTCTTTGACCTCCGGGTAGTTGTATGGTTAACAGTAGAGGGCTTGGGGCTGATCGGGGAAGCTGCAAGGCTTCCAGGACAACCACCCCAAAGCCAGTCCCAGGCTACCCTGTGAACTGTAGCATTGCCATGGCTTATTAGTGGACTCTAGAGGTTTGAGTCTTGTTACAATAGAAGAGGGTCCCGCATGGTTGGCTGTGGGTAGCGCCCGTGCAGTCAAGCAGCAGGAGATTTCTTATCGTGGGAGCATGCAGTCAGGTTTGGAAGCTTAGTATAGCCAAGTAGATTTGCCGATGGACTGCGTAGCTTGTATAGAGGAAACCACCGATGGGCCAGTGAGTCCCAATGGATATTATCTTTACGGTGGGTATGTAGGTCGGCCACTGACATACTACCGATAGGAAAGAGTTTTCGCTCATGCAGATGTAGTTGGAGATACATCACCAGGAGAACTTCCTATTCGTGGAGATAGTTGTTACGGGGTAGCTAACGCGGTAGGATTCCGGGCTAACTAGGCCAAGGATATTCGAGACTACGGATTATAGGTCAGGAAGGCTCAAGCAGAATTGTTCGATAAAGTAATAGAAGAATATCGTAATAACTTATAATATTGTTAAGGTCTCTTCTCCGTTGCTTGATGATGTTCTCAACCATCGGGGAGAGCCCTACTATTTATACTAATGTGCACGCTACTTTGACTTCTCTAGTAAAGAAGTATCTTTCCAAGAATTCAGTTTATCAGAACAAAGTGGGAACACTGTTTGACCCTGAATCTTGCTCAGCTTGACTCTGAGAATCTCCCGACTGCTATTTCTTCTAAGGGTGTCCCCACTCCACCAGTAGTCAGTCTTTGAACTCTTCGTCCTGATAGACTATAATGGAATATGCAGTCTAAATGCCTACATACCAATAGTATTATGAATATGGAGTGATCAAGTCCGATACTCATCTATCAATGCATAATGCGTATGCATTAGTAAGAGTAGAGAACTGGTTCTCTAATCATCGTTCCAATCAGTTAGCCATATCTTGAAACGTGAGCTCTTTGTGGTTCCTGAGTAGTCTCCCAGATGCCTCCGGGAAGTCCCTACTCAGGAAGCTTGGGTTCTGATATATGCTCTCCCCTATAGTGACATATACCTCGTGCATAATTATGCAAGCTATTCCCGCCAGGGTAATATTAGCTCCCACCAAAGTGGTTTGACCTCAAACTCCTTATAGTACATGTATAGCCATAAACATAAATTCCTTTTAGTACTCTACTAGGTAGGGTAAAAAACCTTCCGCGTTTACTTGGCCACGGCAGGAAAACCTTTTCCCTAGTAATACTACTTAGCCCAATTTTGGCATATCTGGATTCTCCCTATGAAATTCCTCAACCAATTCCTTAGCATGTTCTAAATGCTCCGGTGGTTCCCAGGTGTTTTCATCTTCCGAACACCCTTTCCATTTTACAAAGTAACGCAGTTCTTCAAAAGATCTGGTACTTCCACGAACTCTTCGTTCATAAGAGATTATTTCACTCTTTACTATTTTTTCCACCTCCCACTCAAGATCTCCATCTATCTCTTCTGGGGTCATCGGTGGCTGTTCTCGGGCAGGTCGAGTGGAAGTTCGGTAGGGCTCGAGAAGCGACACATGGAATACCGGGTGGATTTTCCATCGATCCGATATTTCTAACTTGTAGGCGAGTTCTCCCCTTTGTTCTAGGATTTTGAAGGGACCGTAAAGTTTGGGAGCTAACTTCTTAGAGGGGCGTTTCGTTCGGATATTTTTGGCATTGAGCATAACCAAGTCGCCAATTTTAAAGTCTGGTTGTTGCTTAGCTTTTCGATCGTAATATCGTCCCATAGCTTCCCTTGTCCTTTCTAGTGATTGTCTCGCTTGTTGATGTATCGTTTGCATCCAGTGGGCATAAAGGTTTGCTCCTGGATTTTGTGCTTCTCGTTCTTTTAGCCATTCGGTTTGTGGATGATATCCGTAGTTTGCGAAGAAGGGAGTCATGTCATGTGCAGTTGTAACTGAGTTGTTGTAGGCGTACTCGGCTAGGGGTAAGAGGTGATACCAGTCGTCCTAATCATAGTTGACAAATATTCGAAGATACCCTCCCAACACTTGATTGACTCTTTCCGTTTGTCCCTCAGTTTGGAGATGGTATGCTGTCGAGATTTTTCTCTTAATTCCAAGTTTTTTACACAATGATTCACAAAATTCTCCAGCCAACTTCGCATCCATATCCGAGATGATTTCCGAAGGTAGTCCGTGAAGTTTCCATCCTTCCTTAAGGAATGCTTCTGCCACCTCTTTAGCGGTTCCGTTTTCTTGTAATCCGATCAAGTGGGCCATTTTTGTGAATCGGTCTACTACAACCATAATCAGTGTATACTCTGCTGAGTCTGGTAGCTGCGTGATGAAGTCTACCGATGTAGAGGCCCAAGCTGCATAAGGCACTTGTAGGGGACTAAGTAACCCAAAGCGAGCATGTCTCGGGGCTTTGGCTTGTGGGCATGTAGTACAGGATTGGACATAGTCGTTTACCCAATCGGTTATCTTTTTCTAATTGAAGTCCTGTATGATAATTTCGAGGGTTTTTTCTTGACGGAAATGTCCTGCTATTTTGGAATCGTGACAACTGTTAGCGATAAGGGTTTGCAGATCTTCGTTATCGGGGATGAATAGTCGATCTTTGTAGTAGAGTAGGCCTTCGGATATCGACCATTGCTTAGGCAGTTCCTTTTCTTCCCTCGTTAAGGTTTCCAACTCTTCCTTTCTCCGCATCCAGTTCTCATCCTTCATGCCGCTTCTTTGACTGATGATAGAAAATCTTCTTCAAATCTCCTTAAGCTGGCTTTAGCAATAATTGTGTTAGATAGGAGGACTTGACCCTTAGGTAACATAGGGTGTTGATTGATATTAAAAGGATCGTAGAACTGATGGTTGCTATCTGCTTGAAGGAAGTATATCGTCGGTTGAACCTCTTTCAACACTACTCCTAGCTGGCTACTTCCAAATCCTTTCTCTGCCCTTTCCGTCACATCCAATTCTTCTACCTCCATTCAATCTTGCTCATCCAATCGTTCCACAATCAGCTGAGCTATGCGGTTACCTTTCCTTACTTCATAATCCATACTATTATGGTTAACAAGTAGGACCTTGACTTCTCCTCTATAATCAGCGTCAATAACGCCTACGTCTACCGAGATTCCCTTAGTTGCCAAACTACTTCTAGATGCAGTACGACCGTAGGTTCCTTCTGGTACTGCGATGGCTAAGCCAATCTTAACCAGGACTCGGTTATTTGCCCGGATGTTAATGTCTTCGCTACTGTAGAGGTTGTGTCCTGCCGCTAGCTTTGACCCTTGTGTCAGGATTCGTGCGTCTTCGGAGAGTCTTTGTACCCGAATTCCCGTTTCCTTTTCGATTTGAGGCAACCCCTGTTGGAGCTGTTCCGCATTGGAACCCCATACAACGGCGATCTGGAATTTTCCGAAGTGCTGGGGTTGCAGAATTTGATGTTCACGATACGTAGCTCTTTCCTCAGGGCGGTACTCCGGCCGGCTACTGAGAGCATCTGGCTTGCCTCCTTTGGTTCCGGGACGATAGACTATTTTAAAGTTAAAGCCACATAATTTTTGGGCCCACCTTATTTGTCTATGCATGCAGACTTTTGTTGTAAGGAAATACGGAGGTTTTGATAATCAGTATAGACTATTACCGGCTTTTCCGTTCCTTCCAGGTAATGTCTCCATTGCATGAAGGCGATGACGATAGCTAACAGCTCTTTATCGTGAATGTCGTAATTTCTTTCAGCAGGTGAGAGTTTGCGAGAGTGGAAAGCGACAGGATGAAGCCATTTACCGTGGAATTGTGCAAAGATGGAACCAAGTGAATAGTCACTAGCATCTGTTTGGACCACGGTGTTCAAATATGGATCGAAGTGACATAGGATAGGAGCCGAGCTGAATCGACGTTTCAGGTCCTCAAAGGCTTCGTGTGGTTCTTTTCCCCAGGAAACATTTTTAGGGTCCCCTTTTAGTAGGTTCGTAATTGGTGTGCAGATTGCCGAGAAGTTTTTTATAAAACGGCGGTAGAAATTAGTGAACCCAATAAAGATTTGAATGTCTTTAACTGAGGCAGGGGCTTTGCACGACTTAATGGATTCGAGCTTCTTTTCGTTCATAGTTACCCCATTGGTTGTGTAACGACCCTACAGATAGGTAGCTACAGTGGACTAGACTCAAGCCCGTATGGTATACCAAGTGGTAACCATATTGAGGATAGGCCAGTATACTTAGTATACTATCGGTAGACATAAGTTGGTACAAGTGTCTACAAAGTGACTTGGTAACATAGGGTTAGACAGGGTAACCTAGGTAGGCCAAAGTTACCCTACTAGGCAGGGTAACCTTCGGAGGGTATGATCGCATAAAGTTAAGGACCCATAGTAAACATTGCACGGGTCTCTGGGGCAACATTATATGTGGTCGCGCGGACTCCCGAAGGAAATAAAGGCATGGAAGGGTGAAGTTACCCTACCTTAGAAACATGATTACCCTACCTTGGGACCCCAGTTACCCTACAGAGGTACCCCAGTTACCCTACCTTCACCGACAAAGTCATCTGCGGACTTAGGGGGAAGTTATCCCCCTATAGTGGGGCTCTTAGATGTTCAAAGGGCAGCTTCGTATGGCACGAAACGGGCTACTGACGGAGCAGGAGTGGTCCGAACCTCCTGTAACTTTCAGGGGATATTCCTAACACCCCCCTGCGGCCCCAGCGTTAGTACCGCGCGACAGCACTGTACGGCTGTGTAGTTGTGTGCTTCCTGGTAAAGTAAGATCCTTAGGAACGCTCCCACAATACCGTATGAGTTGTGGCTGTCCAACCGACCAGAAGCTGTTCCCAGGATATATAAGGGGGGTGAGGGTGACCGCCTCCTGGGGCGCCACCTGGATAACACCTGGGAACCACCTACGGGCATACTTTGACCTCCGGGTAGTTGTATGGTTAACAGTGGAGGGCTTGGGGCTGACCGGGGAAGCTGCAAGGTTTCCAGGACAACCACCCAAAGCCAGTCCCGGGCTACCCCGTGAACTGTAGCATTACCATGGGTTATTAGTGCACTCTAGAGGTGTGAGTCTTGTCACGATTTAAGAGGGTCCCGGATGGTTGACTGTGGGTAGCGCCCATGCAGTCAAGCAGCAGGAGATTTCTTATTGTGGGAGCATGCAGTCAGGTTTAGAAGCTTAGTATAGGTAAGTAGATTTGCCGATGGACTGCGTAGCTTGTATAGACGAAACCACTGCTGGGCCCGTGAGTCTCAATGGATATTATCTCTACGGTGGGCATGTCGGTTGGCCACTGATATGCTACCGATCTGAAAGAGTTTTCGCTCATGCAGATGTAGTTGGAGAGACATCACCGGAAGCACTTCCTATTTGTGGAGATAGTTAATATCCGAGCGGTCCGACTGCCTCCGAGTGTTGCCTCACTCTAGGCAGGTGAGTTGGACAAGTCCTGACTTGAGCAGGGTGCTCGCGAAAGGTCTGAATGGTTGACGGGTGTCCTCTGGCTTTACATTATTCTACTTAACTAAAGCGAGAGACACCCTATTCTGATAACCAACGATCCTCGAGAGAACTTATTGAGTGAAGCTTTCAGGCTTAACGATATTA